>Ga0210398_10000011_pt1 | contig 250932 bp, 217 predicted proteins | sample IncBWC4OmetaG_FD_161047 | JGI IMG/M metagenome (GOLD analysis project Ga0210398, IMG submission 161047) | Forest soil microbial communities from Barre Woods Harvard Forest LTER site, Petersham, Massachusetts, United States - Inc-BW-C-4-O | ecosystem: Environmental > Terrestrial > Soil >... | reverse complement strand
CAGCTCTCTGGCCAAGGCGCCCTCTCGGTGCGAGGCGCCACGAACACCACGAACTATTACGCGTCCCTGCACGACCAGTACGACAATGGCATCATGCTCGGCACCGGATACCAGAAGCAGTCGATTCGCACGAACCTGTCCCAAACGTTCTCGCCGGCTTTCCAGGTGTCGACCAACCTGTACTATCAGCACTCGGTCACGACGCGCGGCATCACCGGCAACGACAATGTCGGCATCAGTCCCTACAACGTCTTCTCGGTCACCCCGCAGTTCTACAACCTGAACGCGTTCTCGAACGGGGCGTGGGCGGACAATCCGTTCGGCTTCGCCAATCCGTTCGCCGATGCGGCGGAGATCAACACCCCGTCCGATGTCAATCGATTCATCGGCGGCGGCACCGCGACCCTTCAGGTCTTTCACAACACCGATCACGACCTGCAACTGTCGTTGATCGGCGGCGTGGATCTGACGAGCCAACACGACATCGTGTTCTCGCCGCCCAACCTGCAGGTGGAGCAGCACAAAGCCCTGCCCGGCACGTCGAACATCAGTAACTCGACGAACACGTACTCGAACTACTCGCTCAACGCGATCCATCACTTCACGGGCCTCCCCTGGCTCGATGCGACGACGTCGGTCGGCGTCTCACAAGATCGGCGGACGCTCGACAACCCGAACATCATCGGCCAAGACATGCCGCTCGGCATCCAGAGCCCGAGCGCCGGGGCGGTGCAGACCGCGGTCGAAACACGGTCCGATACGAAGACCCTGTCGCTGTACGCGCAAGAGCAGGTGCTGCTCTTCTCGCAAAGCGTCAATCTCACGGCCGGCCTGACGGCGGATCGCAACTCGAACAACGGCCATTTCACGCGCTACTACATCTACCCGAAGTTCGCCGGTTCCGTCCGGCTGCCGAAGTTCGCGAGTTGGATCGACGACATCAAAGTCCGCGCGGCGTATGGACGCTCCGGCACGGCGCCGACGTACGGGTACAACTATCCCGACGTGGCCAGCTGCACGCCGATCCTCAACACCTTCCACGGGTGCGTGAACGGCTGGCTGCCGACGATCCCGGCGTTCAACTCGAACGACACGGACATCAAGCCGGAGCAGAGCGCAGAGACCGAAGCGGGCATCGATATCACCGTGTTCGGGTCGCGCGCGCAGTTCTCGGGCACCGTGTACAACAAGAAGGTGAGCGACCTCGTGCTCTTCACGGCGCCGCCGGCTTCGTCGGGATTCGGCCAGATCGTGCTGAACGGTGGCGAGTTCACCAATCAGGGCATCGAGCTCTCGCTGCAAGCGTCGCCGTTCTCTGACCCGAAGGGAGTCACCTGGATCTCGAACGCGACGTTCTACCGCAACTACAGCCGTGTCGACCAGCTGCCGTTCGGCCCATTCCCCACCACGTACCAGTTCGGCGGGTTTTTCGGAACGAACATCATCCAAGAGGGCCGCTCGGTATCGCAGTTCGTGAACACGGCGGTGCTGGGACCGGATGGTCAGGCGGTGCAAGTGGGCGATGCCTCACCGTCGGACGTCATCAGCTTCTCACAGCAAATCTCCTACAAAGGGTTGCACCTGTCCGGCGTGCTCGACTGGTACGTCGGCGGCCAGGTGTCCAACCTCACCAACGCGTACTTCGACTTGAACGGCCTCTACCTGCTCGCCGATTCCGCCGCCTCGGCCAGACGCTTCAACTCGGCGGTCAACGGCGGCACGCCCTATGTAGAGTCCGCGCGTTTCGTCAAACTCCGCGAAGTCCGGTTGAGCTACGATCTGCCCGCCGATTGGGTGCGCGCGATCGGGTTTGGACGACTGCGCAGCGTGCGCCTCGACGTCTCGGCGCGCAATCTGTTCTCGAGCTTCCCCTACACGGGGCTCGATCCGGAAGTGTCGACCTTCGGCAATCTCCCGGTTGGTCGCGGCCAGGACGTCACGCCATATCCACCCGCCAAGAGCGTGTTCTTTGGCGTCAATCTGGGGTTCTGACCATGAGAAAATACTTGCTGACGATCATGGCCGGCCTGGTCCTCGGGGTCGGCGCGTGCAACACGGATCCCGTGTCGAACCTCAACCAGGTGTCCCCGGGGACGTCGCACTCCGGCTTCGAGCAGCGTTTCATGGGCGTACTCTGGACCGAGCGTTTCGATTTCGGGACGCGGGTCACGATGCTCGACGCCTTCGCCCGCGATGCGGGCAATTTCACCACGACCGACAATCGCTTCATTACCGAGTGGCTCGGAAACGGCACGGCGATCGAGAACAGCACGTTCTACGGCACGTCCAATTGGACGAACCAGTTCACGGGTATCCGCCAAGCACAGGGCATCCTGCGCGACCTGCCGAGCGCCGTCCCGACCTATTCGGCCGGCGACATGGCGAAATGGAAAGGCGTGATCTACACGATCGAGGCGCTCTCCTATATGTATGCGCTGGCGACCAAGGATACGCTCGGACTCCCCGTGCAGGGGCCGCTCACATCCAACCCGGAAGCGCCGCAGCCCATCCTCTGCGCGCGGAATGCGTGGCAGTTCATCGTCGCGCTGCTGGACTCGGGACTGACGCAACTCGACATCGATCAGACGCCGGGACTGCCGGTCACGTTGCCGCCCGGGTTCAGCCGCGTGAGCATGCAAGCGAGCCCCAGCTCGAGCCTGGGCTCGTTCGCGGCGCTCAATCGTGCGCTCGCGGCGCGGGCCAACCTCGAATTGGCGTACGCGATCGCCCGCTCGCCCGGCGGCGTCCCACCGACACCGTCGTCGCCGGGATCACCAGACGCGGCGGCGCTGGCGCGCGCTGACAGTGCGCTCCACGCAACGGCCCTCTACGATCCGGCGAGCCTTGCGCCACCCGCCGCGGGTGGATTCAACGACGTGCTGGCGGTGTTCCACGATTTTTCAGGGGCATCCGGCGATCTGCCCAATCCGGTCCAGGCGCAGTTGCCCACGTACTACATCCTCAAGGAGGCGATCGCCGACATCGACCCGGCAGACAACCGGCTGGCGAAGACCCGGCCCAATGGCACCGCGGGTACCTCGTTTGGCCCGCTGGCCGCGTCGGACCTCACCTACGCCATGTATCCATCGCCGGGAAGCGCGATGCCGATCATTCGCAACGAAGAGCTCAACGTGTTCGCGGCGCAAATTCGGCTGGGACTCAACGACATTCCAGGCGCCGTGGCGGCGATCAACGCGGTCCGCACGCAAGTCGGCGGTCTGCCGCCAGTCAGCGCCGCCGGACAGACGTACGTCTCGGTGCGCAATCAGATCCTCAAGGAGTTGCGCGCCTCGACGATGGGCGAGCCCAACGGCGATCACGTTGCCGCGATTCGGGACTACGGACTGCCCGCCGTCGCGGATACGACGTGGAATAACCAGCCCACCGGCGACACCCACGCGACGGTCCAGCCGTTCCCAATTCCCGATGTCACCGCTCGGAATGGCAATACCGCCTATACCTGCCCAACTACATAACGGCCCCAAGCGCGATCATTGCGGCCACCGTGGCGAGCTTCTCGTCTTCACGCCACGGTGGCCCCTGGGGCCTCCGTAGAGTCCCCACGCGACCTTTCAGGTCCCGCTCCTGCACCGCGACCACCGTGAAGCCACACTCGGCGGCTGCGTCGGCGATAGCCGTGCGAAAGAGCAGCCCCTCGGCCGCGTGCAGCAACGGATGCGACGCCAGTATTTTCGCCAGCGGCGGTCGCTTCTGAGTCGGGTCGTGCCCGACCCCACAAGCAATCACGTCGTACGTAGCAAGCGCCTCGCGGATCGCCGTGCCAGCGAGCTTTCGCGCACGCGAGGCGGCGTGCTCAATAGCCTGTTCGGCGTCCGGAAGATCGAGCCCGCGTGCCGCGTGATAGGGCTGAACGGTACGAGGAGGCCCCGAGCCGGCCAGGTTGATGTGGCGCCGTTCGATAACGCCTGTGGCCGACACGACGACCATGGCCGCCCATCCAGACCGCGCCCGGAATCCCAGCGCTACGGGTTCGCCACGTCCCATGATTATTGTTAAATAGAGGCCCTCGAGCCATGCCCGCCAGCTTCAACGCCCCCATCTTGGCCGAAAGCGCCCCGGCCGGTCTCCGAGCGAACTTCGTGTCGGTGGCTCTCCTGTTGGGTTTCGCGGGCCTCGGCGCCTGGACCCTGCTGACGCTGAACAGCGTCGCCGGCGCGATCGTGGGCGGGGCGCTGGCTATCCTGACCGGCATGATGCCCCAGGTCGCCCGCCAATGGGAGCGCGTCGTCGTGCTCCGCCTCGGCCGCTATCAGGGCCTCCGCGGCCCGGGCCTCTTCTGGCTGATCCCGTTCGTCGATACGATCTCGACCTGGGTCGACCAGCGGGTGATCACGACGGCGTTCGCGGCCGAGGAGACGCTGACGTCGGACACGGTGCCGGTGAACGTGGATGCCGTGCTCTTCTGGATGGTCCATGATCCAGAGAAGGCGGCGCTCGAAGTGCAGCACTATCCGCAGGCGGTCTCGTGGGCCGCGCAGACGGGGCTGCGCGACATTATCGGCCGTACGTCTCTGAGCGAGCTGCTCCGCGGCCGCGAGCGCATCGAGGCCGAGCTGCAGGAGCTGATCGATCAGCGGAGCATGCCCTGGGGCATCACCGTCCAAGCGGTCGAGATGCGCGACATCGTGATCCCCACGACGCTCCAAGACGCGATGTCGCGCGAAGCCCAAGCCGCTCGCGAAAAACGCGCCCGCATCATCCTCGGCGAAGCCGAAGTCGAGATCGCCGCATTGTTCGACGAGGCGTCGAAAGCCTACGCCAACAACCCGACGGCGCTGCATCTCCGCGCGATGAACATTCTGTACGAAGGGCTCAAGGAAAAAGGCGCGCTGATGCTCATCCCGTCGACGGCCGTCGAGTCGATGGGCCTGGGCGGTCTCTTGGGCGCGGCGTCCCTCGGACAGCAGCAGCAGCGGGGAGAGAAGCCATAAGCCTGACCTGGCGGGCCGTGTGCCGCATCGGCCGCGAGTTCGCGGGTGTCGAGGAGTCGACCTCCTACGGGACCCCGGCGCTCAAGGTCCGCGGCAAGCTGCTCGTGCGTCTGCGCGAGGACGGCGAGACGCTCGTTTTGATCACGACGTTCGTCGACGCGACTTGCTGTTGCGGGACAAGCCGCGGACGTTCTTTATCGAGGAGCACTACCGGAACTACCCGGCGATCTTGACGCGACTCACGCGCGTTGGCCCGAATCAGCTCCGCGATATGATCGAGGCCGCCTGGTCGCGGGTGACCAAGCGATGAAAGATCGCGTCCATTTGTGCTGGTGACTCGCGGCAGCCGTGATCGAGCCACCACGTCATGAGCGAGATGAGTGCGCCGGCGAGCGCGAACGCGGTGGCACTGTCTCCGAGCCGCTGCTCGAAGCTGCGCGCGAAGCATCCGCGCATGATGTCCAGCAGGTCCTGCAACTGCCCGGCCTCGACGAGCGCCGCAATGAACCATTTCATCTGCGCCACGTGATCCAATAGCTCTCGCACCGGCGCGAGCCGGGGCGACACGTTGGCGTTCGCGAAGCGCGTGCAGAATTCCTCGGCATCGCTGAAAAAGAGATCGCTCTTGTCGCGATAGTGCGCGTAGAACGTCGACCGGCTGACGCGAGCCCGGTCGAGCACATCCTGGACGGTGATCTCGTCGAACGGTTTCTCGTGGATCAGCGCGACGAGCGCACCGCCGAGCGCGTTGCGCGTGCGCGTGCCGCGGCGCTTTTCGAACATTTCGGGGCTCAATGTTCGATTTCCCTCGTTGACCGTCTTTGCTCGCATGGCGACACTCCACGACATGACACGAGAACGCGCGGGTGGCACGGCGCTCATCGTCAGCGCCGCCAGCTTCATTATAACAATGGCGTTCCATCCCACCGGCCGGGAGCTCCTGGCGCCAGGTCAGTTCGCCCATGTCATGCCGGTCGGGGTGGCGGTCCATGCCCTGGCGCTCGTATGTCTCCCGATCGCGTTCTTTGGCGCCATCGTGCTGTCCCAGCGCCTGGACGCCCTGGGGGCGATCGTAACCTACGGATTCGGGCTCGTCGCGATCATGATCGCCGCGGCGTGCAGCGGCTTGGTGGCGACGGCGGCCGCGAGCCAGATACCGTCGGGTGGTGACATCTGGCGCGTGCTGTTCACATACACGGGTATGCTCAACCAGGCATTCGCGCTCATCTACGCGGTCGCGTCGTCGGCAGCGATTGTGCTGTGGTCCGTCGCGCTGCTGCGCCATGCGAAAGCCCTCGGGATCGCCGGCGCGATCCTCGGCCCTCTCATCGTGATCGTCGTGCTCACGCACACGATCGGCCTCGGTGTCCACGGATTCGGCGCGATCGTGCTGGCCGAGGGCGCGTGGTTTATTGCCTGCGGGATCTGGCTAATTCGTCTGAAGCGCTAGCCGCGGATCGACGGAGGTGGCGCGGCGGGCGGGGAAGTAGGCCGCCGCGGCCGCGACCATGAGCATAAAGAGGACGGCGCCAGCCAGCACACGCGGATCGAGCGGGCTCGTGCCGAAGAGCAGCGACTCGATGACTCGCGAGAGCGCGAGTGCGCCGCAGAGGCCGAAGGCGATGCCGAGCGAGGTGACGGCCACGCCATGGCGGAGCACCATCCCGCGAATGGATCCGCGATCGGCGCCGAGCGCGATGCGGATGCCGATCTCTTTGCGTCGGAGGGTGACGACGTAGGAGAGGATGCCGAAGAGGCCGACGGCGGCGAGCGCCAAGGCGACGGCGGCGAACGTCAGCAGGATGCGCATGGTGAACACGCGCTGCGCTGTTCCGCGACCGATGGCGTCCTCGAGCGCCATCGGTTGATCGACGACGAGTCGCGGATCGAGAGAGGCGAGTATGCGGCGGGCCTGCGGGAGGAAGTCGAGCGCCCGCCCATCGGTGAGCACGAGCTGCGTCAGCGCCCAGTTCCGGTCGCCCGCGAATTGGCGGTGTGGATGGTAGACGTAGGTATCGACCCGCCCCGTGGCATCCACAGAGACATCGCCAACGACGCCAATGACGACGAGCATGGGCCCGCCGGTCGACAGGTGCTGTCCCAGCGGGTCGACGCCTGGGAAGAACTGTTGGGCGGCGCTCTGGCTGATCACGACATGACGGAGACTGGTCGAGTCGGTGAGTGGCTGTTCGCGATCGTCGAATACGCGGCCGGCAATGACGGGGATGCGCGCCGCGGCGAAGTAATTGCCGGAGACCACGCGATTCTGCGCCAGGAAATGGAAGTCGGTATCGGCGCCCGCCATCGGGCCGCTCGCGACGCGCACGCCCCACTGGTTGAATGCGCCCGTGGCCGGCAGCTTGGAGATTCCGCCGGCGGCCCGCACACCAGGCGTCTCTTGGAATCGCCGCGCCAGGGTTTCATAGAATCTGGCGCGCGCGGTCGAATCATACAGCGCGGCGGGCAGCTCGATGCGGAACGTGAGGACGTGGTCGCCGCGCACGCCGAGTGGCGTGTCGCGGAGCCGAGCCAGACTCGCGAGGAGAAGGCCGGCGCCGACGAGTAACACGAACGCCAGCGCCACTTGCACGACCACCAGCCCAGCCCGCAGTCGCCCCTGTTGCGTCGTCGCGGTTGCCCGCGCGTGGGTTTCGTTGCCGATCCGCGCCGCGCGCAGCGCGGGCGCCAGCCCAAACCCGATCGGGCTCAGCGATGAGACGCCCAGGCAAAACAGGAGCATGCGCGGGTCGAGCGACAGGTGCTCGAGCCGCGGGATGGACTGGGAGCCCAAGCTGACCAGCCCGCGCATGACGAGCCACGCCACGCCGAGGCCCAGTACGCCGCCCGCAAGGGCGAGCGCCAGGCTCTCAGTCAAGAGTTGTCGCACGATGCGCCCACGCCGGGCGCCGAGCGCGGTGCGCAATGCCAACTCGGGCGTACGCTCTGATGCCCGCACGAGGAGCAAGTTCGCGACGTTGACGCACACGAGCAGCAACACCAGTCCCACGGCGCCGAACACGAGCTCGAGCGCCGACCCGGCGGACCCAACGACATCGGCCTTGAGCGGTTCGATGAGCGCTTTGACTCTCATCACCCGCGGATCCTGTATGCCGAACGACCGGTTCAACCCGTCGATCTCCGCTTGCGCTCGCGCCAGCGACGTCCCCGGCGTGAGCCGCGCGATCATACTCATCCAGTGATTGTTGGGGTTGTCGGGTTGTGAGATGTCCATCGGCACCCACGCATCGACATCGCCCACGACCGGGTCTCGAAGGCCCTCAGGCGCGACGCCAGTCACCGTATAGGGGACGCCATCCAACGTGAGCACGCGGCCGAGGACTTTGGGATCGCCGTTCAACCGGCGTTGCCAGAAGCGGTGGCTCAAGACGACGAGATGCGCCCCGTTCTCCTCGCTGACCGCGAACGGTCGTCCGAGCGGCGGTGCCGCTCGCAGCGTCGCGAAGTACTGCGCGGTAATGGGCAGCGTCCGAATTCGCTCGGCTCCAGTGCCCAGGTCAATGTCCGCGCCGGTGACGTCGTAATTCATAAAGGCGGCCGCGGACCGGAACGACGTCATATGATCGCGATAGCCCTTGAAGTGGAACGTGCTCAAAAACGCTCGCTCGCCGGGCTTGTAGTACGAGTAGACGCGGACGAGCTGCTCGGGCTCGGCGTACGGCAACGGCTTGAGCAGCACGGCGTCGACGACGCTGAATACGGCCGTCGTGCCGCCGATGCCTATGGCGAGTGTCGCGATGGCGAGCAACGCAAACCGTGGTCGCTTAACGATGGTCCGCACGGACCAACTGAGATCCGCGATTGTCTCTTCGAGCCATCGCGTCCCACGGGCATCGCGGACGTCCTCTTTATAGCGCTCGATATGCCCGAACGCCGCGCGCCCCGCCATCTCCATATGAAATCGCATCTCCTCGGCCATCTCGCGCTCTTCTTGGCCGCGAAACACGAGCGCGTGGAGGCGCTCGCGGAGGTCAGACCAGAGGCTCACGCGAGCACCCAGTTCACGGCCGTCGACGCGCGCTCCCATTCGGCGCGCTCGGCTTCCAGCTGCAGGAGACCGGCGGGCGTGATCTCATAGTATCGCGCCCGCCGGTTGTTCTCACTCGCCCGCCATTCTGACCTGATCCAGCCCCGCCGCTTCATGCGGACGAGCGCGGGGTACAGCGAGCCTTGCTGCACCAGGAACACCCCGCGCGACATCTGCTGCACGCGCTGCGCAACGCCCCACCCGTGCATGGGCGCTTCCTGCAGCGTGCGCAGGACGAGCATCTCGAGTGTGCCTTGGAGGATCATGCTCCTGTAGATTGTCTACAGGTAAGCGAAGTGTCAAGGGACTCGGGTATAGCGCGTGATCACATCTCGCACGGCGTCGGTCGCCGTAAACTCCTCCATTTTCGGCGGAGCCTCCGCGCCGGCTTCGATCAGTGCCTGCGCAGCGCCCGCAAAATCGCCGGTGTCGCGATACCAGCCATTCTCCGACCCATAACACGCCCACCCCAGCGGCGTCATCGCGTACACCCCCTCGAACAAGTCCACCGTCGGACGATACCGCAGGATCTCTCGGACCATCGCCGCATTGCCATGGAATGCCGCCCAGTGGAGCGCGGCCCCTCCATGCGCACCGACGGAGTCGACAGGCCAGCCGGCGCCGAGCATGAGCCGCACGGCGTCGAGATTATTGTTCTCGGCCGCGTCGGCGAGCTTACGCTTGTCGGCGTCCGATAACGTCGCCACCAGATCGGGCTTCTGTTTCAGCAGCTCGCGAAACGCTGCCTCATCTCCGACCTCCGCGGCAATCGCGAACCGCAGGTCGCTCGGGCTCCGGTCCATGAGCAGCTGGTAGACGTCGGGATGCCCAAAGGACTTCGCGATGCTGTGCGCCGTCCGGTGGTGCCCGAGGACCCATATATAGATGGTCCCGCCGGCCTCCGGGTTCTTCTTCGGGAACCAGCGCTCATCCACGCGCGTCCTGATCGACTCGGGATCAGCATCGAGGTGTTTCTTCACGAGCGCGATATCGCCGAGCGCCGAGGCCATCAGAATATCCGTTCGACACCCGCGGGCGACGAGATCGCGCGCAATGTCTTGGCGATCCGTCGCGAAGTGACGCGTCTGCGTGACGCGCAGCATGTACTGCGCCGGCGTGGACTCGTGATCGATATCCAACGCGTCGATATCGGCACCGTGCTCGAGAAGCAACCGGGCGATTTCCATCGTCGACGCCATATGGAGCGCCGTTTGGCCATCGGGCCCGTGGAAATGAACGACCGATGGATTCTTGGCGATCATCGCCCGGAGCTCGTCGATCATGCCAAGCCGCGCCGCGGCCGGCGCCTCTACAATCGCGCCGCGCTCAATGAGGTACGGCGCGAACTCGACACTCGTCTGATCGAGCACATGGAACCCGCCGGCCCACCAGTGGCTCTTCTGGTTGATATCGGCGCCGAACTCCAAGAGCACGTCGACCATCGGTCCATTGGTCCGCATGACGACTTCGAGGAGCGCCGTCTGGCCGAACGAGCTGCCGGCGAATGGCTCGTTGATGCTCGCTCTCAGCGCCGGCGACGAAGCCAGAATCCGTCGCATAGCCGCCGGGTCATGCCGGACGATCGCGTCCATGAGGGCACGCGCGGGATCCGTGGCGATCGTGAGGGTCTCGACGTGATTCTTGAGGTCCGCCCACGTCGAGAACCCATACTCATGGGCGGTTTCGTGCTGCGCGTCGGATAGCTGCCGGCGCGTGTCGGGGTCCTGCTGTCGCCATTCGCGCAGCAGGGCTTTGGCTTGCTTCCGGAGATGCTCGAGGCTGGGCTGTGCGGGTAATTCGCGGGACATAGCTCCTCCTTCCGTGGCGCCCGGTGTCCGCTATTTCGGGCAGAAGAGAGGATGCATTGGGCAATCGGTATGGCTCAGGTGGGATAATCCCTTTCCGCGGACGGGGTGCGACCTGGATCGCAACTGTACTATAACACATTTCGTCTGCTAAGTTGGCTCATGGCTTATCGCGTGCTGCTCACCGACAACATCGACCCTGATGGCGTGGCCGTATTGACGGCCGAGCCCGAGCTCTCGGTCGACACCGTTCCGACGCTCTCGCGCGAGGATCTGATCGCGCGCATCGGCGTCTACGACGCCTTGGTGGCGCGGAGCGCGACACGCGTGTCTCGCGAGGTGCTCCGCGCCGGGTCACGGCTCGCGGTCGTGGGCCGCGCGGGCGCGGGTGTCGACAACATCGCGGTCGACGCGGCGACCGAAATGGGCATTGCGGTGATCAATGCCCCAGCCGGCAACACGGTCGCCGTGGCCGAGCTGTTCTTCGGGTCCGTTTTGAGCCTGTTGCGCCATATCCCGCAAGCCGACCGCTCGATTCGCGAGGGCCGTTGGGAGAAAACGCGCTTCCTGGGTCGCGAGCTGCGGGGGCGCACGCTCGGCATCATTGGCTTGGGTCGCATCGGCGGCGAGATCGCGACGCGCGCGCACGCATTCGGCATGACGGTGGTCGCCTACGACCCGTACGTTGGTGACCCGCGATTCCATGCGCTTCGCGTTCGTCGCGCGACGGTGCTCGACGACATGCTGGCCGAGTCGTCGGTTCTCTCCGTCCACACCCCGCTGGTCGAGAACGAAGGACTCCTCGGTGAGCGGGAGCTCTCACGCTTGCCGGTGGGCGCGATCGTCGCGAACCTCGCGCGCGGCGGCATTATTGACGAGAGCGCGCTGGCCGCGGCGCTCGTCGGCGATCATCTGGCCGGGGCGGTCCTCGATGTGTTCGGAACGGAGCCGCTGCCAGCCGATCACCCGCTGCGCGCGGCGCCGAACGTCGTGCTCACGCCGCACATCGGTGCGTCGACGATCGAAGCGCAGCGCTCCGTCGCGGTCGACGTGTGCCGCGCGGTGCGCGATGCGTTGTTGCACGGCGAGCTGTCGCGTTCGATCAACGCCGCGCTCGTCGAGGGGGTCAACGCCGCTGACGTCCGCCCCGCGCTTCTGCTCACGCGCCAACTCGCCGCCGTTGCTCAGGCATTGCTCGCGAGCCGCGAGGCGCGCGCGATCGACCGCGTCGAGGTGACACCGGGCGAGTCGCTCGCGGGTGCTCGCGATGCATTGCTCGCCGCCGCCGCGCACGGTGTGCTCGCTCCGGTGCTCTCGCACGAGCGGCTGAACCTGATCAACGCCCGCGCCCTCGCTGTGGCTCGCGGCATCGCGCTCTCGGCCACGGAAGGCGTACCGGCCGAGAACGGCGCGGCGGCGTATTCGCTCAGCGTCCGCGTATCGAGCGGCGCCGAGGAGATCACGGTGACTGGCTCGGCACATCCCGCGGCCGCGCCACGGATCACGCGCATCGGCGCGTTCCACGTCGACGTGTATCCTCGCGGCACACTCCTCATCTTGTCCAACCGCGACGTGCCAGGCGTCATCGGTCACGTCGGCACGGTCCTCGGCGCGGCGCACGTGAACATCGCCGAGTATCACCAGGCGCGCTTGGCCCAGGGCGGTGCGGCGCTGGCGGCGATCACCGTCGACGGTCCGGTGGCCGACGGCGTCCGCTCGGCGTTGCTCGCGTTGCCGGAGGTGCATGCGGTGACGGTAGTCGAGCTGCCGGCTGAGTAGCCGGGTCGCTGAGCTTGCGTTTCGCCTCGATCATTCTCGACGTGGACTCAACGTTGACGAGCGTCGAGGGGATCGCCTGGCTCGCGACCCGTCGAGGCCGTGAGGTCACCGATGCCGTCGACGCGATGACGAACGACGCGATGACCGGCGCCTTACCATTAGATGCCGTGTACGCGAAACGCCTATCGCTCGTGCGCCCGTCGCGCTCGGATCTCGCTGCCCTCGCCGGGGCCTACTCTACGGGTCTCGTGCCTGGCGCTCGTGACGCGATTCGCACGCTCCGCGCAGCGGGCGTGCACATAGCGCTCGTCAGCGGCGGTATCCGCGAAGCAATCCTGCCCTTCGCCGCCGAGTTGGGTTTCCCCGCCGGAGATGTCCACGCAGTAGAGTTGCACTTCACACCGGATGGCGCATTCGCCGGATTCGACGCCGCAACCCCGCTGGCCTGCGCCGGCGGCAAGCCTCGTGTCGCGCGCACACTCGGCCTGCGCGGCCCGGTGCTCGCGGTCGGCGATGGCAGCACCGACGCCGAGCTCAAGCCGTGCGTCGACGCTTTCGCCGCATTCACTGGTGTCGCCCGCCGGGAATCCGTCGTCGCCGTCGCTGATTACGTCATCACTCAATTCGCCGAGCTCCCCGCTCTCGTCCTATGACTTTCGGCACATTCTTCGTTCCGGGCCCAACCGAAGTCCGCCCTGAGATCCTCCAGGCGATGACCCAGCCGATGATCTCCCACCGCGGCTCGGCGTTTCGCTCACTCTTCGAGCGCTGTCAGACGGGTCTCCGCACGGTCTTCTGCACCAAACGCCCAGTCTTCATCGCGACGTGCTCGGCCACGGGCCTGATGGAAGCCGCGATCCGCAACGCGCCTACGGGCAGCGTACTCGCCTGCGTGAACGGCGCATTCTCCGATCGCTTCTCGCTGATCGCCGAGAAATGCGGCCGCGCGTCGGAGCGCTACGAGGTCCCGTGGGGCGAGGCCCACGATCCGGCCACAGTCGCCGCCCGCGTATCCGCCGGCCACCACGCGGTCGTCGCCGTCGTGCACTCCGAGACGTCCACGGGCGCCCTCAACGACGTCCGCGCGATCTCCGACGCCGCCCACCGCGCGGGCGCGGTCTGCGTGATCGACAGCGTCAGCGGAATCCGTGGCGCCGAGCTTCGGTTCGACGACTGGGGGCTCGACTTCGTCTTCACGGGTTCCCAAAAGGCGCTCGCACTCCCGCCGGGCCTCGCCTTCGGCGTCGCCACCGAGCGCTTCCTCTCCTCCGGCGACCGCACCGCCCGTGGCGCGTATTTCGATCTCGCCGAGTTCGCGTCGGGGGCGGCGAAAGGCGAAGCTCCCAACACACCCGCGATCTCTCTCTATTACGCGCTTGCCGCGCAGCTCGAGTGCATTCTCGAAGAGGGCATGGAAGCCGCGTGGAAGCGACACGGCCTGATGGCGGCCATGACCCAGAACTGGACCCAGCGTTGCACGGTCCACGGCATTCCAATGAGCCCCTTTGCGGTGCTCGGCCATCGCTCGCCGACAGTGACCGCGATCAAGTTGCCCGACGGGGTCTCCGGTGAGGCCGTCGTGAAAGCCGTCTCCGCCGCCGGCTATACGCTGGGCGCCGGCTACGGAAAGCTCAAGGACACGACGATCCGGATCGGCCACATGGGCGACCACACGGCGGAGACGCTCGATCCCTGCCTCACGGCCACCGCCGAGGCGATTCAAAAGCTGATCGGAAAGCGTAATCTGCCGTCCGTCTAATGGGGCGTGACCCCACCTCTCGTCATTTCAGTCCTGCAAGCCCTCGATCTCGCGGCCGTGGTGACGGACGCCGCCGGCCGCGACATTCGAGAGACCGCGCGCCTCAGCCGGCTACTGGCGCAAGACGCGGACGGCTATGATGTGCGGGCCAGGCTGCTTCAGCTGGTACGCAAGCGGCTAACCCGAAACGGCGATACCGCTCCCGTCGCCGTCGAAACACGCCGAGGGACGTACACACTCTTGGCGGTGAAGTGGCCAGAGCCCGACGGCACTGTCGCGCTCGGCATCGGGCTCGCCACCGTGAGCGGGAATCTCGCGGTCGACCCCAGTGTCCGACAGCGGTTTGGACTTACCCCCCGCGAGAGCGACGTCGCGTCACGCCTCGCGGCCGGCGCGTCGAGTCGGGAAGTGGCTGAGAGTCTCGGCATGAGCGTGCACACCGCGCGGAGACATACGGAGCGCGTCCTGCAGAAATGCAATGTGCGGCGGAGGGCCGGGGTCGCCGCGGCGCTCTACGCGGCGTGGTTGCCGGAGCCAGTGGCTACGACGATACCTCGCTCGTCGCCAGCGATGCGTCCGTGAGGTACGGAGTGATCTCACGAAACGCGCTGTCGCGCACGCCGATCGTCGTCACGCCATCGAGGTCCAGCACGCGTGTGTGGAGCCACAGGAATTGGTGGCCACCCGCGTAGCGGATCAGCGACCACGGAATCAAGAGCGGCGGGTGAAACAGCACGAGCGGGTGACTGTGGAGATAGAGTCCCGCCGAGGTGGGAATCATCACCGTACTGCGACTGCGCGCGACCTGGCCGGCAAGTCGCGGGCCGTCCGGTTGTGCACCGGCGCGGAAGCGCCGGGCGAGAGCGGACCATCCACTGGTATAGGCGACGATCGCGTTGCTCAAGAGCCAGAGGCCGAGCAACACGAGAGCGGCCCACCAGGGCGCGTGTAGCATATACGCAAACCTAGCAGAAAGACCCGGCGCGCTCACGGACTAGGGGACAGACAGTCCCAAGTTTTTCAGCAGTGAACGAGCAAGCTCGCGCAGGTCGACGCTATCCATGTTGACGAGAACCACGACACCTGTCTCACGATCGGGATCGAGGACGACAAATGTGCTGGTTCCTTGCTGGCCGCCGGAGTGGCCAACGCAATGGACGCACGCGCTGTCGCCGACCCCCCAGCCGAGGCCATACCCGGTAACCGAGTCGCGCGTCGTGCGTTGCGCGGTCCACATCAGCGTGCGCGTCGAGCGTCGCATGAGCGCATCGTGCAAGAGCGCCGATTCGAACTTGGCCAGATCGGTAGCCGACGACAGCCAGCCTCCGCCCGGCACCTTGTAGCTCGCGTCCAGGAAATCCGCGTTTTGAACCTGTCCGGTCGAGTCTCTATGGTAGAAGCGCGTCCGATGGCGAATGATCGTAAACCGATCGTCGGCCTGCGTCTCGGTCATTCCTGCCGGCACAAACACATCTTCCCGCACCGCATCGACGTACGGGACGCCGGCCGCGCTGGCGATCGCGCATCCAACGAGCGTGTAGCCCATCGTCGAGTAGTTGAACCTCGTGCCCGGCTGGGCGACGAGCGTATCGGAGGCGAAGAACGCGATCCCGCCCGCGATCCCATCGGTGAAGTACTTCGTGTTTCCGCCCTCGAGATCCTCCGGGCCGGACTTGTAGTGGCGAATCCCGCCCAGGTGGCCGAGCAGCTCGCGCGTCGTGATGGGCCACGGTTTCTCGGGGAAGGTCGGGCAGTATCGCTGGATCGGCGCGTCGAGATCCAACTTCCCGCGCTCCCAGAGGACCATCGCCGCCGTCGCCGTAATTGGCTTGGAAACCGATCCGAGACGGAAGAGCGTGTGCGGTGTCACCGGGACGGCATTCTCGAGGTCCGCCATGCCGTAGCCCTTGGCCCAAGCCGGTTTACCGTGGACCACGGCCGCCACCGCGATACCCGGCGCGTGGCTCGTCGCCATGAACTTCGCGATCGCGCTGTCGACGCGCGCCGGTTGAGCCGACGCGACGCCGGAAAGCGCGAGGAACGCCAGTACGGGGAGTCGTCGCATGGTCGACAATCTATAGCCGCGGATCGATCGGCTCACTTTCCAGCGCCAATACCCCGAACACGCACTCGTGCACACGCCTGAGCGGCTCGCCCCGGACGAACCGCTCGAGCGCCTCGATGCCGAGCGCGAACTCGCGCAGCGCGAGGCCCCGCTTCGCGTTGACCGCGCGGGAACGCAGGCGGTCCAAGTTCGCCGGGAGCGTGTACTCCGGGCCGTAGATGATCCGGAGATACTCCCGACCGCGGCACTTGATCGCCGGCTGCGCCAGCCCGCGCGGGCCCTCGGCGACGAATCCCAGCGGTTTGACGACCATGCCCTCGCCACCCGCCGCTGTCAGCGTCTCCCACCACGCGGTCGCCTCGGCCTCGCTCGACGGGTCCGTCAAGTCGACACGACGGGAATTGGTTCGAAACATCACACCCGAGGCGTCGGCCGCGGCGATCTCTCCCACCTGTGCGAGATGCCACTCATGACTCTTATCGACGTGAACGGCCCCTTCGGTCGCCATGATATGAAACGGCGCCAAACGCAAATCAGCGATGCCCGCGACCGGCCAACAGTATCGCTGATACGCGTCGACGTATCGCTCCGCGAGCGAGGCGCGTTCCGCGAAGCGGGCGCGCAATGCGTGAACGTCGAGGCCGCGGGTGCTCGCGTCATCGAGTGCGCGAATCGCGACCGGCAAGGCACTCGTGGCCGCGGCACCAACCGGTGCGTATTGCGTCCGGATGAGCTCCTGCGCCTTCGCGGACCACGGCATGAGCTCGCAGTCGAGGCACACCCAGTCGGTGTCGAGCCGCGACCAAAATTCCGATCGAGCGAGCGACGTCCCCAACACGTCCAGGAGCGCGTGCTCGACTGAGCGATCGTCAAAGAACGGCCGGCCGGTGCGCGTGTAGACGACGCCTAAGCCTTCGCCAACAACGCCGAACCGTCGCCGCGCGGCGTTCTCGTCGCGGCAGATCACGACGACCGCGCGCGAGCCCATGTGCTTTTCCTCGCACACGGCGGTCGGGAGACCCTGATGCCGAAAGTACGCGAAGGCTTCCGTCGGGTACTCCAGATAGTCCTCGCGCTTCGTGGTCTCCGACGGCGACATCGTCGGCGGCAGGTAGATGAGCCACTTCGGGTTCGCGGCGAACCGACTCATCACTTCGAGTGCCGCAGCCGCGTGTGCCTCCCGGATCGTGACACTCCGCGCCAGACGCGTCTGCACAATGCGCTTGCCCGTCACGTCGGCGAGGTCGAGCACGTCGTCGAGCTGCTGCTGACTCGTCAGCACCGGCGCCGCCAGGAACGGACGCGCCGGTTCGGCGTACGCCCTCTGTGCCGGAACAGTGACCAACTCTTTCTCTGGCCAGCGGAGCGCGGTCAACCGACCGCCGAACACGCAACCGGTGTCGATATTGATCGTCCCATTCACCCACTCAGGCTCAGGCACCGGCGTGTGTCCATAGACCACCGTCGCACGACCCCGGTACTCGGCCGCCCAGTTGTAGCGGATCGGGAGCCCGAACTCGTCAGTCTCGCCAGTCGTCTCGCCGTAGAGCGCGAACTCGCGCACGCGGCCGGACCCGCGCCCCTGCATCTCCGCTTTCATGCCGGCGTGCGCGACAACGAGCTTGCCCTCGTCGAGCACATAGTGGCTCACGAGGTCATCGAGGAACGTCGCCACCTGCTCACGAAACTCCGGCGCCTCACGATCCAGCTGCTCGACCGACTGCGCCAGGCCGTGCGTCAGCTGGACATCCTTGCCCCTCAGCTTGCGCACGAGCTTGAGGTCGTGGTTGCCGGGGACAGCGAGCGCCGAGCCCGACTCGACCATCTGCATGGCGATACGGAGCACGTCGGCCACTCGTGGGCCGCGGTCGACGAGATCGCCGAGGAAGATGACCTTGCGGCCATCGGGATGGACCCGGTTCGGCCCATAGCCGAGCGTGCCGAGCAACGCCTCCAGCTCGTCACCGCAACCATGGACATCGCCGATGATGTCAAACGGCCCATGGTCCGACTTGCGATTGTTCCACAGGGGTTCCCGATGGACCTCGACGGCGGCCACTTCGGCGGGCGTGTGCATGACGTGCACATGCCGAAACCCCTCGCGCTGCAAATTCCGCATCGACCGATGCAGCTGACTGCGCTGCTGTGCGACGACATGCGGCCCGAACGAGCGATCGGGTCGCGCGCTGTTTCGCTCGTGGCACACGCGCGCGGGCATGTCGAGCACGATCGCGACCGGGAGGACATGGTACTGCTTCGCGAGCTCGACGAGTGGTTTCCGGGACTCCGGTTGCACGTTGGTCGCGTCGATGACCGTGAGCAACCCTTGCTCCAGTCGCTTGGCCGCAATGAAGTGCAAGACTTCGAATGCCGCCGCCGTGCTCGACTGATCATTCTCGTTGTTCGACACGAGCCCGCGGCACGCATCGGACGACAGGATCTCGTACGGGCCAAAATGCGTCTTCGCGAACGTCGACTTGCCGCAGCCCGACGGGCCCATGAGAACGACCAGCGACAGGTCCGGGATCGTGAGGCGCGTCAACCTACGCTCCCGACTGAATACGTGTGAAGATCCCCATTTGCGTGGGCGAACCCACCGCGGCGTCCTCCGGGCCGACTGGTGTGAATCGCACCGTGTAGCCAAAGCGTTCGCCGACCCCCGTAGCCCAAGCGCGAAACTGCTCGCGCGTCCACTCGAACCGATGGTCCTTGTGCCGGAAGCGACCGGCTGGCAGCGAGGGCCAACGCACGTTGTAGTCTGCGTTCGGCGTCGTCACCACGATCGTTCGTGGCCGCGCGAACTCGAACGCGACGCGCTCGAAGGCTGCGAGCCGCGGTGGGTCCAGGTGCTCGATGACTTCGACCACCGTTGCCGCGTCGAAACCGGCAATGCGGGCATCGCGGTAGAGGAGCGACCCCTGGAGGAGCTCGATGCGCTCGCGTTGCTTCGGCGGCAGTCGCTCGAGTCGCAGACGATCCTTGGCGATCTCGAGTGCGCGATGCGACACGTCCATGCCGACGAGGCGATCGAAGGAGCGATCGTCGAGCAGCAAGTCGAGCAGCTTGCCCTCGCCGCAGCCCAGATCAACGACGGATTGCGCGCCGCTCGCCCTCACCGCGGCGAGAACCGTCGCCAGTCGCTGCGAGTTCAAGTTGAGCGGCTCTTCTGCCCGCGGTTCGGGCTCGTCCGCGTCCGGCGCCTGGTCATCGACGAGACGCGCGATCGCGGCGCGGACCAGTGAGCGCCGATGCTTGAGGTAGCGTTGTGCGATGAGCTCACGCTCCGGATGGTCAGGCAGCCATCCTTCTCCTCGGCGGATCAGCTTGTCGACCTCTTCATCGCCGACGAAATAGTGCTTCTCATCATCGAGCACCGGGATCAGGACGTACAGGTGCGTGAGTAGGTCGGCGAGTCGGACCGTGCCGCGCAGTGTGACCGTTACGTAACGGTCGAAGGGTTCAGCCGTGACCTCATAGCCGAGTGGCTCGAAGAGTCGGCGGAGGAGCACCTCGCCGCCAAGACAGGGGAGTGCTGTCAGGCTGGCCGTGAGAGGCATGGGAGCGGCGGCCAACTCTGGGCGTTCCTTGCTGCGACCGGCCAGCGCAGACGAGAAGACCTCGGCGATCGCGACGCTCAAGAACGACGAGGCAACGTATGGCCGGTCGTTCACATACTGTATGTCGAGGTCGGATCCGCGAACGAGACGTACGGGATCGACGTCGAGCAGGAGCACGGCCGTGCACCGATCGGCGGATGCGTCCGGATAAAAGACGTGCGCCTGCCCGAACGACAGGTCGAAAGTCTGGACGCGATCGGGATTCTTGTGGAGCAGGAAGCCCAGGTCGGTCGCCGGTGTGTGCGTTGTGCTGAGGGCGAGCAGCATGTCTAATATTAGGGGTGCGCTCGGTAGCGCTCATGCTCTCTGTGTGTGCCGCGACGGCCGCTGGTCAAGCGGGCGGCACGCTCGTGACCACGATCGTCGAGCGGGAGACGCACGCTCCGCTCGCGTATAGCACGGTCACGGTGGCGGCGGTCGGACGCAGCGACTCGGTCGCTCGGTTCACTGACGACGCCGGCCAGACGCTCTTTGCCCCACTCGCACCCGGCCGATATCGGATCCGGGCGCGCGAGCTCGGATTTGCGCCGGCCGATACGGTGGTCGATCTGGCCGACAGCATGCCGCGCTGGGGGATCGTGCTCACGTTGCACGCGATACCGCACCAGTTGGAGACGGTCGATGTGCGGGAGCAAGGTGTCTGCCGGCAACCGGGGATACCGAACGAGATCGCGTCGCAGATTCACGAGAACGCCCAGCGCGCGCAGCTGCTCACGGCCGCGTACCCCTTCTATTACCAGCGCGAAGAGCGTATCGGGAACGCGACTGACACGGTCACGTACGACAGTCGAAAGCACCCCGCGTATCGCGTGGGTCACATGGTGCGCGCGACGCGCCTCGTGCTGCCCACGCTGCAGGATCTCGCGGACAGCGGCTTCCAGCGCGTGCATTGCTTTTGGTACGCGGGACGCGACAGCGCCGGCGTCCGGATCGATGTCGAGCCGTTAGCTTCGCTGGGCGACGTCGATATCGCGGCGCGGTTCTACCTCGATCCGGAGCGCTATCTCGTGCGCCGCGCGACCTTCCGGGTGACGCACCCCGAGCGTATCAATCCACGACTCGAGTCGCAGGTCGTCGAGACCCGCTATCGCGAGCTCGCGCCGCTCGTCGCGGTGCCGGACTCGATCGTCTCGACCATGACCATCCGTCAGCCCTGGCAGCGCGGCGTGCGCCGGATCGTCGAACAGGATCGGCTGATCACCGTCTGGGACGTGACCGGCGTGATGGCGGATAGCTCGGGTGATCGAGTGGTGGCTGCGTTGCTCGATTCCGCCAGCACTGACGTTCCGCCAGGGCAGTCGACGCGCGACGTCCACGGCCGGTTGATCGCCGCCGACAGCGCGCCACTCGTCGGCGCGCATGTCGAGATCTTGGGGCTGCACATGGCGGCGGTCGCGGGCGACAGCGGACAGTTCGACCTCCATGACGTCCCGATCAGCGGGCAGACGTTGTTCATTCGCCGGATCGGGTACCGGCCGACGACGGCCACGCTCCCCGCCACGACGCGCCTCGTCACGGTCCGGTTGCCCGCGTCGAGCGTGGTGACGCTCGATCCGGTGGTCGTCCAGGCGCAACGGACCGCTGCCGCGTATCAGAAGATCGGGTTCGACGTTCGGCGGCGAACGAACCGCGCGTTCTTCCTCGACGCGACCCAGATCGCGCGCATGGGAGCGTCGCGCCTCCACGAGTTGGTCGCACGCGCGCCAGGCTTCCGCTATGTACAGAGCGGGCCGGTTCGCGACGACGGCTTCGGGCTCGCCATTCCGGACGGTTCTGTCCAAACCGAGGGCGATCCAGCATGCTTGCACTCGGGCTGCACGGTATGCATCAGCTACGTGGCGGACGGACAGCTCCTGATCGACGGCTCATCCATCCATCCGTCCCTCACGCTGCGAGAGCTCGAGGTCCAGTACCCACCGGAGAAGATCGCGGCGCTGGAAGTCTATCAAGCGTCAGCCGCGCCTCCGGCCGTCGCCGCCGTGGGCGGCTACGATTGCGCGACGATCGTGATCTGGACGAAGCGATATTTGGGTATCGAGTCGCTACGCTGAGCGGTTGAGTAGGGGCTCGCCGCGGCGAAATCGCTCGATGTTCGCGGTGAACCCGTCGACGATCTCGCCGTACGATCGGTCGGTGACTCCGGCGATGTGCGGGGTCGCGATGACGTTCGGCAACGCCAAAATCGGATCGTCGCTCGCTACCGGCTCTGTCCAGAACACGTCGAGGGCGGCACCCGCGAGTCGCCCACTCTCGAGCGCGTCGTACAAGGCCCGGTAGTCAACCAGTGGCCCTCGCGCCGCGTTCACGAAATACGCCCCTTTGGGTAGCTGCTCGAATGCGGCCGCATCCACGATCCCTTTCGTGGCCTCGTTCAGCCGAATGCATGGCACCAGGATGTCGGTTTGCGCGAGACACGCCGCGCGATCGGCGGGAGCGTAGCAGGCATCGAGGCCGTACGCCGCGACTTTTGGGGACGACGGATCGCGCGTGATCCCGAGCAGCTTCACGCCCATCGACCGCAATCGATGAGACAACGAGAGCGCAGTCGCACCAAGCCCCCACAAGCACACGGTGCGTCCCGCGAGCATACGGCCTTGTGGTGCGCCGAGCACACCCGCGCGGACGTTGGCCTGGGCGAGCGGTAACTCTCTGAGCAGCGCGAGCACGAGCATCAACACATGCTCGGCCACCGACTCGGCGTTGCTGCCGGAGGCGGGCAGGGCCGCCACGGGAATCTGCCGCGCGCGCGCGGCGGCCAGATCAACGCCCTCGAGCCCCGATCCGACTTGCTGAATCAGCCTCGGCCGCAGCGCGTCCATTACGACCGCATCGATCCTGAACATCATGGGAACGAGGACGTCGATGTCGGTCATTTGGGGAATGACGTTCCGATCGCGCCAGACGTCGAGCTCATCAGACGGAAGCCGCTCGGCGATCATCGCACGGGCCGACGGAAAAGTCTCTCCACTAAACAGAATTCTCATAGTAAATTGATTAAATCCTATGCGAGCTGAGCCATTACGCGTCGTACTGGTGCTGGGTCTCGCCGCATGCGGCAGCGCCGGCACCACTACGCCCTCCGGTACAAAGCCGCCGGTAACGTCGGTCGGCGACACGATCACTGTCGATCCCTCGTCTTCCGGCCCGACGATCTCGTCTCTCGTCCTCGGCGCCAACATGGCGATGTGGTTCGACATCACCCAACCGGGCATCGCCACGGCCATCCAGACCGCCGGCTTCGCCGCGACCCGCTGGCCCGGTGGCTCGGAGTCCGACTCCTACTATTGGAAACGCAACGTCGTGTGCTCGGGCGGAGGATACACGAGCCCCAACTCGACGTTCGACCACTTCATGGCCGACGTCGCGCAGCCCGCGCACTTGGACGTCGCCATCACGCTGAACTACGGCAGCGACTCGACGTGCGCGCTGCCTGGTGATCCTGCAGTCGCCGCGGCGTGGGTCGCCTATGCCCGGGCGCAAAATTATCAGATCACGCACTGGACCGTCGGCAATGAGAGCTATGGTCACTGGGAGACAGATCTTCACGCGAATCAGTGGGACCCGACGACGTACGCCGCGGCCGTGAAGAATGGCTACTACCCTCAGATCAAGACCGCCGACGCCACGGCCCAAGTCGGCGTCGTCGTCTCCGGCGGTGGATTCAACAACTGGGACCAGACCGTCCTGGCGAATGCGCCGTACGACTACGTCGAGCTCCACTACTACGATCAAAACCCGGGCTCGGAATCCGATACGGGTCTCATCCTGCACGGGGCCAGTCGACTCGCGACCGCAGTACAGACCGTCGAGACCGAGCTGTCGCAAGCCGGAAAATCGGGCGTGCCGATCTACGTCGGCGAGCTGGGCTCCGTCAACACGAACCCCGGCAAGCAGACGATGTCGATCACCCAAGCGCTCTACGCCGCTCAAGCGATCGGCACGCTGATGCAACTCGGCGTCCCGCGCGCGACGTGGTGGCTCGCGCTCGGCGGCTGCAACACATCGTCCTCCGGCAATTTCTCGTCGTCGCTCTACGGATGGCAGAGCTTCGCCGGCTACATGATCCTCTCCGACGGCATCCCGACGCCCTACGAGTGCACCGGCGCGCCCAACGTCCCACTCGGCACGCTGCTCCCGACCGCCCGCGCCTACCAGGTGCTCTCCCAGTTCGCCGTCACCGGCGAACACATGGTCGCCGTCACCCTCGGCGACTCCTTGCCCACCATTCGCGCGTGGGCCGCCACGTCGGGCTCAGGCTACGCGCTGCTGCTCGTGAACGTCGATAGTGCCACGACGAAGACAGCGCCCTTGGTCATCAAAGGCCACGCGTTGCCCTCGAGTGTGAGTGTCACGACCTACGGCAAAGCGCAATACGATGACTCCAAGAACAACACTTGGACCGGTCCGACGCAATCGAGCGTCACGACCGGCTCGATTACGTTGCCCCCGTGGAGCCTGACGGTCGTGCGGGCGCCGTAGGTCGGGTGTTCAGCCCCGATACCAGTACGGGCGCCGGCCGCGGCGGAGTCTCTCCATAGGCGGCTTGGCGAAGACGACGCGAAGCGCGATCTCGCGAATTTCCGGTGACAGATCCTGCGGTGGCGCCGGACGAGGCGGCGGAGACCAGTGATCCAGCGCCGCGATGTCCTCGAGCACGGAGACATCGCGCAAGCGCTTCGCGATCTTCACGGCGCGCTTCCGCGCCGGGGTGAATTCTCCCGGACGATCAAAGGCGAGGCTGCCTTCCGCGATGAGCGCGGAGTATACGGCTTGCAGCGGCGGCGGCAGATGCTCGCGATCCATGTCTCGCCGAATGGCGTCGTACCCCTCGCGATCCTGGATCGAGATCATCAAGTCCGTCAGGTTGATGCCGGCCCGCCAACGGCTATCCGCATCGCGGGCTCGCGTATACACGGCGCGATACGCGATTTCGGCAACCGCCGGGTATATCACGGCGAACACCCGCCCAATGTCGTTCAGGATGCGCAATCGCCATTCGGGATCGCCACTTTCGCCGACCGACTGCCAGGCGTGCGCGAGCAAACGCAGCGCCCCGATCAACTGCGTGGCGTCGCCACTCGTCAGGCACTCCTCCGTGATCATGGCGCCCCAGTCGTGGCGGGCCCGCGCCGCCAGCTGCGCGTTGTCCAAGGTATCGGCCTCGTGGAGGGCCTCCGACAGGAGTCGTGCGGCCTCAGGGAAACGTCGCTGGGGAATGCAGAGGGGCGCTTGTTGAAGGAACAGCTCAATGCGCTCGGTCTGGTTCCCATGGATCTCTGCGGCGAGCAGCCCCGCCTGACAGACGGCCCACGCGGCTTCTCGATTGCCGCGTTTCCGGAGGCAGCGGGCCAGATGCACGTGAATTCGGGCGAGATGTTTCGTGTCGCCAAACCGAGGCAGCCATTCGGTGATGCGCTCATAGAGATGGGCCGCCATGTCGAAACGTCCTTCGCGCTGCAGCATGGAGGCATAGTGATCGAACGCCTGGAGCGTCGCTGGCGTGGGCCGGGACGTCTGGTCGATGCTGCCGATGATGTTCTCGAGGGCCTTGCGGACGCGTATCGGTTTCAAATCCTCGAGCGCGCGCTTCCCGTGACTCAGCCACGCGAACGGGATGCGGCCGTCCAGGAATTGCAAGGCGATGAGCATGGCGGCGTGCCGGAGATAGTTGCTGCTGCCGGGAGTCGCCTTCGCCATGGCACGCGTGAACGGCGCATGCGCCGCCTGCAACGCCCGATCGTTCGGTAGGGCGCTCCACACGGGATCGCATGCGTTGCGCGCCGCTTTCTCCCGCTCGGACGCGTTGAGACGCCATCTCATCTGAGTGGGGGCCGGATGCCCCGCTGTTCATACGAGCTGCCGGTCATTACGCCGCCGCCGTCCCGGGCGAGGTGAGAGAGTCGGGGACTAATGCACAGGAGACCGAACGAGGCGAGAGTGACGAGACGACGGAACATGGGTGGAACCTCCGATGAAAACGTTGGCTGTGACGTCACAGGCGGATTGCGAGCACAAAGCAGTGTTTGTGACCTATAGACAACGTGCATCAGGTTAGCCATACACCGGTGCAAAGGCGCATCCTATTGCCGGCCAAACAATGGTATTCGGCAATCGCAGAATGGTTACATTGCCGGGTAAGATTATATGTGACAGCTAGATGCATTCACGAACATGTCACATCTGCTGGAGAGAGCACATAGTTCTAATAATCAGTTGTTCAAGAGCTATCAGGCGATCAGAGTGTAGGGGTACGGCCGCGCTGCAAGAACAGGCGTCGCCTTGGTCTGCTCGGTTCGATATACCGGGACCGATGCCGCGCATCGACGCGGCTTCGTGGGGCGCCGGTGAACTCCAGTATGGCGCTCACGAGGTCATCGAGCGCGGCCGGGTCCACGATCACTCGACTCTTCCGCGGTCCCGATGACCGCACATCGGGCACCTGAAGCCTCACGCGCTTGGCGAGCCGGACCGCCCGCGCGTGCGACGCTCGCGCGGCCTCAGAGAGGCCGAACCGCGTGCAGCCCTCCGCGACCTGCGCATAGTAGAAGAGCCTGAGATGCGCTGGCATGGGCGCTCGAGCGAGCGCCTGACGATACTCTTCGAAGCGCCACTGGTCGTCCTCTTCGGTCGCCAGATACAGCAAGTTCAACATCGCGGTCCAACGCGTGAAGCGCTCCGCGGCGGTCGTCGCCAGCACGGCGAGCGCGCCGCGCGCCTCGATCAAGTAGCCCATGTCGATCAAGGCCCGACCGATGTCCAATATCAATCGCTCCCGACCGTGCCGGTGATCGCCATCGCCATACCCTGATGCGTGCAAGGCACGACTATAGAATGCCAGCGCCTCCTCGAGCCGCCCGCAGTCATGCGCGAGCACGCCGGACTCATGGCCGGCGCGAACGACCAGGTCGAGTCGGCCGAACGCTTCGGCGCTTTCGAGCGCCGACCGCAGTAGGGCTCGAGCCTCGTCGTACCGCTCCGCGACGCGGTCCACGTGTGCTTGAGCGATCTGCAGGCGGAAGCGGGCGAAGACATCCCCGTTCTCATCAGCGAGCTCCAGACCACGATGATAGGCGACCGAGGCGCCGTCTGGACGACCCGCTTCGCGCAAGCTGTACCCCAGGTCTTCGTACCATTGCGGCAGCCTCGCGAGCGCGCCCGCCGTTCTCGCTTGCTGGATGATGAAGCGGTAGACATCGCTGCCCAGCCCAAAGTGGCCGCCGCGGTTCAACTGCTTGCCATAGTCCGCCAACGCCACGAGTACGTCTTCGGCCGGAGCGCCTTCGACGACGAGCCTGATGACCGCGTGCATGATGCGCCGCACCGCCTGCGGCGTCACCTGCCTCGCGCCTCGACGTGCCGCGACGGATCGATGGACCGGGGCCGCCGTCCGATGGCCGCGGCTGATGCGCCGCTCGATGAGGTCGAACAGGAGGAGGCCGGCACGGGCCCGCCACCAACTCCGACTGCCGCGCCGCGCGTGCGCCAACGTGGCGGAGAATCCGCGATAGCGGGACGATGGCGTCGGTGAGGCGACCATGATGATCGCTATAGGGTGCTGCCGCCATCGGACTTCGTCAATCGCATCCAGAACGCAGTGGCGACGCTCCCGCGCCGCCACCGCGCTCGGCTGTTCAGCAGTTTTGACCGGTCCCGGCGCCAATGCCGCCGCAATCGTGCGACGCAGATGGGGCAGTGGAGCTCACGCAGCCGGCCAACAACGACGTGAGCAGCGAGACTAGCAGGGCCGTGCGACCGTGACGGGACATCGGTACCTCCATGACAAGGAAGGGATTGGGCCTCGTCATAGAGTCGCGCCACATGTCGTCGCTACCGATCTTCGGATACGCATGTTACCGGATCCGCCGATACGATGCGGTTCACGCGCGTGACGTCTTGGCGTACACTGCCTACATTCGCATCATGCTGAATCTCATTCTCGCGGCAATGATCGCCGCGCCACGCGTCGAAGTCGTGGTCCCTGCCTCCGTGCACGCCGAGCCGATTACCGGGCGTGTCTTCGTGTTCTTCTCGCACGACTCCGCGCCGGAACCGCGGCTGCAATCCGGCGGCATGGTGAGCGTGCCGTTCTTCGGCCAAGATGTCGATCAGCTCGCGCCGGGGACGCCAGGCGTCATCGACCTCAACTCGCAGGGATATCCCTTGCAGTCGATGGCGTCTCTGCCGGCAGGCGATTACTACGCACAGGCCATTGTCAGCGTGTACACGAAGTTCGCGCGCGCCGATGGTCACACGATCTGGGCGCACATGGACGAGTGGGAGGGGCAGCAGTTCAACAGGGCGCCCGGCACGCTCGTGAGCGCCGTGCAGCGCGTACACGTCGATGCGACCGGCGCCGTGTCGGTGCATTTCGAAGTGTCGCGCGTCCTGCCGCCCGTCGAAGTGCCGCCCGACACCAAGTACGTCAAGCGCGTGAAGATCCAGAGTCAGATCCTCACGAAATGGTGGGGCCACCCGATGTACCTCGGCGCGGTCGTACTGCTTCCGAAAGGATACGACGAGCACCCCGCCGAGAAATATCCCGCGATCTGGGAGCAAGGCCACTTCACGCTGAGCGCGCCGTTCGGCTTCACGTCCGACACCGAGCCCACCGCGCGCCGGCTCCGTCGCGCCGAGGGCACCGCGCGGGAGTCGGGGGCAGAGTTCGCGAAGTCGTGGTTGAGCGACGGGTTCCCGCAGATGGTCGCGTTCCGCATCCTGCATCCGTCGCCCTACTACGACGACTCGTACGCCGTGAATTCGGCCAACAACGGCCCGTATGGCGACGCGATCATGCAGGAGCTGATCCCGTATCTCGAAACGCATTTTCGCGTGATTCGCGACCCCAACGCGCGCGTGCTGACGGGCGGTTCGACCGGAGGCTGGGAAGCGCTCGCACTCCAGGTCTATCACCCGGATTTCTTCGGCGGTACCTGGGTGTTCTATCCCGACCCGGTCGATTTCCGGCGCTACGAGCAGGTGAACCTGTACAACGACACGAACGCGTTCGTGATCCACCGGAACGAGTTTATCACCCAGTGGCGGCCGTCCGAGCGTACCGTCGATGGACAGCCCGTCGTGCAGCTCCACGAGGAGAATCAGCTGAACAACACGCGCGGCAGCCATCGGCGCGGCGGTGAAAATTTCGCGATCTGGGAAGCCACGTTCGGCCCGACGGACAAGGACGGCTATCCGGCGCCCATCTGGAATGACACGACGGGCGTCGTCAACCGGGACGTCGCGATGTACTGGAGGGATCACTACGATATCCGGTACTATCTCGACCAGAACTGGTCCAAGATCGGCCCGGACCTGGTCGGCAAGATCCACGTCTTCTGCGGCGACGAGGACAACTACTATCTCAACCTCGCCGTCTATCTGTTGCAGGACTACTTGGAGAACGTGAAGAACCCCGCCTACGGTGGTTCATTCGCGTACGGCCGCCCGCTCAAGCCGCACGGGTGGCAGCCGACGACGAGCGCGGATCTCGTCCGTCAGATGTCGGCCTACATCGCCAAGCGCCGTGGCCGCGTGGCGATCCATACGCCGACCATGAGGGCCAGCGCGCACACGAGTTGAACCCATCGGCCGATCGGGGCCGAGGCGTCGAGCACCGCAGCTGAGGGGTCACGGGGGTCGTAGTGCAACGTGACCCCGGTGCCAGGCGCGTACTTCCGTAGCATCGCGTGCGTCGCTTGGTTGCTGGAAGGCGGGAGCGCGTTCCATCGGGACCCCGTGTACTGGCGCCCGTCGACGTTGAAGACGTATGTGAGATGCAGCCGGTCCGCGTACATCGTTCGACTGCTGTACTTGCCGACGTAGGTCCCGATATCCTCAGAAACGATGTCCGAGGCGACGATCGTGCCCGACGTCGTCGGCCAGCGCGCCGTTTCGGCGATGGTATCAATATCCTGGGCGCTCGAGATGGCCAAGAGTGCGCCAAAGGCGACCACCAACCACACCAGCCACGAGCGCCTCACCGCTGCAATGTGGATCGGCGGCGCGTGTGGCGAAAGCTCGCGGAGCAGATACGGTTTAAACCTTCTTCGCCCACGGCGGTGTCCCAGCTTACGTGCGCAAATACCTGAATGGCGTGACGGCGATCGCGGTGCTCACCATGGCACTCGGCATCGCCGCCACCACCGCCGTGTTCAGCGTCGCCAATGGCGTGCTCTTCCGCCCGCTGCCATACGCCAACCCGGCCGGCCTGGTCATGATCTGGGACCGCTGGGTCGGTTGGCCGTCCACCTGGCTGTCGAACGCCGACTTCGTCGACTACCGGGACAAGGCGCGATCCTTCAGCGCCGTCGGCGCTTTCACCTACGGCACACGCAACTTGACCGGTGGCGACCTCCCGGAGCTCGTTCGCGTCGGCATGGCATCATCCGGCGTATTCGACGCGCTCGGCACAGCGGCGGCGCGGGGCCGCCTGTACGCGGCGAGCGAGGACCAACCCGGCGCCGCGCGCGTGGCCGTGATCAGCGACGGCCTCTGGCGCCGACGGTTCGCCGGTGACCCGGGCATCGTCGGTCGCTCGATCTTGCTCGACGACAGCAGCACGACCGTCATCGGCATCATGCCCGCCGACTTTCAGATGCCGCTCGATTTTGGCGCCGACCCGATGGACGTCTGGGTTCCCCTCGCACTCGGCCCCGTACCACCCATCCCGCGGGGCGGCCACTATCTCAACGTCGTCGCGCGCCTCCGAAGCGGAGTCACGACCGATGCCGCCAGTGCCGAGGTCAAGGCGATGGGCGCGCAGATGGTCGCCGACTACCCCGCCCAATACTCGCCGGACTTCGGCGCGTTCGTCCGGCCGATGGCCTCGCAAGTCCTGGGCGACGTCCGCCCGACACTCGCCCTGCTGCTGGCGGCCGTCGCCTGCGTGCTCCTCATCGCGTGCGCCAACGTCGCCAGCCTGCTCCTCGCGCGCGCCCACTCGCGCCAACGCGAGATCGCGATCCGATCCGCGCTCGGTGCGAGCCCCGCCCGGCTGTTGCGCGAGAACCTCGTCGAAGCCCAAGTGCTCGCGCTCGCGAGTGGCGTACTCGGCGTGATCCTCGCGTTCGTTGTCGTGCGCGTGATCGCGGCGGCAGCGCCGGCGACGATCCCGAGGATACGCCATGTCGGCATCGACGGAGCGGTGCTCGGGTTCGCGGTGCTCGTCTCCGTGCTCACGGGACTCGCCTGCGGTGTGGTGCCTGGACTCCATGTGTCGCGGTCGACGCTGAACGTTCGCTTCGCCACCGGAGAGCGCGTCCGGCGAGCGCTGATCACGGCCGAAGTCGCGCTCTCGGTCGTCCTCCTCGTCGGCGCCGGCCTCTTGCTCGAGAGCTTCGCGCGACTCGAGCGGGTGGACCCGGGATTCTCATCGGATCACGTGCTCACCGCGCGCGTCAACCTGCCCGTCTCCAAGTATGCGACCAACTCCGCCGTTCACGCGTTCTACCGCGGCGCGACGGACCAAGTGCGCGCACTGCCTTCGGTGACCGCGGCCGGCCTCGTGCGCGTGCTGCCGATGACTGACATCATGGGCGACTGGGACTTGATGCCGGAAGGGAGCCGGACCAGATACGCGGCCGACTGGCAGGTCATCTCACCCGAGTACTTCCGGGTCATGGGCATTCCCGTACGCGAAGGACGGGCGTTGACGGAAGCCGACGACGAGCGTGGCACGCCGGTCATGGTGATCAACGAGGCCACGGCGCGCCGCATCTGGCCGGGCGGGCACGCGGTCGGGCAGCGCGTTCGCATGGGCGGGAGCACGGACAGCCTGTATCGCACGGTCGTCGGCGTCGTCGCCGACATCAAGCACCGCGGCCTCGACGCCGAGGCGCGGCCCGAGATCTATCTGCCCCACGCGCAGTGGCCGAACGGCGGCGGGACCGCGGCCACGACGATGTACGTCGTCGTACGCACGGCGCGCGATCCGCGGTCCCTCGTGGCCGACGTGCGGCGCGCCATCCAAACGCTCGATCCGAACATCCCGCTCGCCAACGTCCGAACCATGGACGACGTCACGAGCGGGTGGACCGCCGCGCGGCGGCTCGCGCTCCTCGTGCTTGCGATGCTCGCGACGACCGCCGTCGTGCTGGCCGCGGTCGGTCTCTACGGCGTGATCGGATTCGCGGTTACCCAGCGGACGAGCGAGATCGGCGTGCGGCGCGCGCTCGGCGCCCAGGCCGGCGCCGTCTTGGCGCTCGTCGCTCGTCAGGGCTCCGTGCCAGTGCTCGTCGGCATCATCATCGGGATCGCTGGCGCCTTCGGCGCCTCGCGCCTCATGACCGCGATGTTATTCCAAACGAGCGCAGCCGACCCGGTTGTGTTCGCCGCCGTGCCGGTCCTGCTGATCGCTGTCGGCGCGGTAGCGACGTACGCGCCCGCCCGAAGGGCGCTGCGTGTCGATCCACTTATCGCTTTGCGGCAGCAATAGAGAGAAACGCCGACAACGCCCGCGACAGCCGGTGCGGCTGGTAAACGGCGGCCAGCTCGGCCGTCGCCTGCACGCCGCTCAGTCGCCGAAACTCGACCCCTTCGAATCGGAGCCGACGCACCGACGCCGGCACGAGCGTGACGCCGAGTCCGGCGGCGACGAGCGTGAGAATGGTGTCGTACTCGGCGCTCTCGTGCGCCACCTTGGGCTCGAAGCCGGCGCGCTGGCAGATCCCGGTGAGCACGTCGTGGTGCGGCGGCGCAATGTGCCGCGGAAAGAGCACCCACGGCTCGTTGGCGAGCGCCGCGATCGGGATGATGTTGCGCGGCGCCAGCCGGTGATCGTGCGGCAGCGCGGCCACGAATGCCTCGCGACGGACCACCTCGGCCCGGGCCCGGCCGACCGCGACCGGACCGCGGACGAGCGCGACGTCGACCAGGTCGCGCTCGACCGCCTCGAGCTGCGACTCGGTCGTCCCCTCGATCATCTCGAGATGAATGAGCGGATAGGCGGCGCGGAATGCCCGCACCATCTCGACCAAGCCGCCGAGCGCGCCCGATCCCGTGTAGCCGATGCGCAACCGGTCGACCTCCCCGCGCCCCGCGCGCATGGCCGCCTCGAGGCTGCGGGCGGCCTCGGCCAGTGTGCGCCGCGCGCCGTCCAGGAGCGCGGTCCCAGCGGGCGTGAGCTCGACGCGCCGGCTCGTGCGCACGAACAGCGGCGCGCCGATCGCGCGCTCGAGCTGTCGGATCTGTTGGCTCAGCGGCGGCTGGGAGACGTTCAATCGCCGCGCGGCGCGCGAGAAGTGCAACTCCTCGGCCACGGCAACGAAGTATCTAAGGTGGCGAAGGTCAACGGCTTCCATTGAGATGCCCCGAGTATGGATAACAGTCGAACAATATATTGGCCGTCTTAGGTCTAAGCGGGCAACATCCATCATTATGGACCTGATCGAGCGCATTGGCCGCGACGGCCACGAATCCGTTGTTTTCGTCTCCGATCCCGCGAGCGGCTACCGCGGAATCATCGCGATCCACTCGACGCGGCGCGGCCCCGCGCTCGGCGGCACCCGTCTCTGGAACTACGACAACGGCGATCAGGCCATCAACGATGCCCTGCGGCTCTCCGAGGGCATGACGTACAAGGCTGCCGCGTCTGGCATGCCGTGGGGCGGTGGGAAATCCGTCATCATCGCCAATCCGGCGAAGATCGACCGGAAGAAGATCTTTCAGGCCCACGGGCGCGCGGTCGAGAAGCTCGGCGGCCAGTACATCACGTCGGTGGACATCGGGACCGGGCCGGACGACATGGTCTACGTGAAGGAAGAGACCACGCACGTCGGCGGGCTCCCCGCGCCCTTCGGCAGCCCGTCGCCCGCGACCGCCCGCGGCGTGCAGCGGGCGATCGAAGCTGCACTGCTGGAAGTGTGCGGCACCGCCGATGCGGCCGGGCGCACGGTCGCGATCCAGGGCGTCGGTAACGTCGGCTATGGTCTCGCGCGTGGGCTCCACGACGTTGGCGCGACGCTCGTCGTGAGCGATGTCGACGCCGCACGCGCGAAGCGAGTCGCCGAGGAGTTCGGCGCGCGCGTCGTGCCCGTCGACCAGATTCACGCCGAGAAGGTCGACGTATTCGCGCCCTGCGCGTTCGGCGCGGGGCTTTCCGAGACGACCATCCCGCAGCTGCGTTGCGGCATCATCGCGGGTGCCGCGAACAACCAGCTTGCGACGGCGGCCGATGCCAAGCGCTTAGCCGATCGCGGCATAGCCTACGCGCCCGACTTCATCACCAACGCCGGCGGCCTGATCTACCTCGGCCAGGAAGTCCTCGGCTGGACGGCCGAGCAGACCATGGCGAAGGTGGACGGCATCTTCGAGACGGTTCGCGAAGTCTTCCAACGCGCCTCGAAGCACAACGTGACGACCGCCGAAGCCGCCGTCTCGCTAGCGAAAGAGCGCCTCTAGGCACGATAAGGCAGTTCGGTAGAGCAGTTCGGCAAGGCAATCCGGTAAGGCAGTTCGGCAGGACAGTCCGGCAAGGCGGTTCGGCAAGGCAACCCCCGGATCACGCCCGCGTGTCCAACCGGGGATGCCCAATCCCACGTCGAAACTCCGGCCCTCATACGGCGCCGCCGCGATAGCGGCGTGCGCCGTGTTCGTTTTATACGTGGTGACGCTGCTGCCGAGCACCGCGATGTGGGACACGAGCGAATATCTCACTGCCGCAAAGGTGCTAGGCATCCCGCACCCGCCAGGTAACCCGTTCTTCGTGATCCTGGGCCACATATTCGCCATTCTGCCGATCGCCCCAACGGTCGCCCAGCGCGTCAACGTGATGGCCGCACTCACCAGCGCCGTCTCAGCGGGCATCTGGTTCTTGGTAACCGAACGGGTTCTCGCGCACTGGCTGCCGGAGCGATGGCTGAGACTGACCGGCGCGTCGCTCGCCGTGATCATCGGCAGCACCGCGTTCACGGTGTGGAGCCAGTCGGTGGTGAACGAGAAGGTCTACACCGTCTCATTGCTCTTCTTCGCCGTCGTAACCTGGCTCGTGATCATGTGGTCCGACGACCCGGATGCACCAGCCGCCGAGCGCTTGCTGGTCCTCTCGGCGTTCCTGATCGGCCTCGGTTACACGAACCACCCGGCGGGATTCCTCGTCGCCCCAGCGGTCGGCGTCGCAATCCTGTTTCGCAAGCCAAAGCTGCTGATAGACCCACGGTTCGTGGCCAAGTTCGTCGGCGTACTCGCACTCGGCCTCACGCCATTCATGTTCGAGCCCATCCGCGCGGGCCAGCACCCGGCGCTGAACGAAGGCGACGTGAACGCGTGCCCAACGCACTTCGCGTGGAGTTGCACGCTGAGCGCCGAGACCGCGCGCCGCACGTACGAGCACATCACGCGAAAGCAGTACGGTGAGCTCCCGTTTCTCGAACGCAAAGCCCCGATGTCGGCGCAGTTCGGGATGTACTGGCTCTACTTCAAGTGGCAATGGCTGCGCGACGCCGCGGGACGTTTGCCCGGCCTCCAGACCGCGCTCGGCGCCATCTTCCTCGCGCTCGGCCTCGCCGGCGGCGTCACCCACTGGAAGCGCGACCGCGCGTCCTTCTGGTACTACGCCGCACTCGTCTTCGTGGTCACCCCGCTCCTCATCATTTACCTCAACTTCTACTACGGCTGGTCCCAAGCCCCGGAGCTCGGCGCCACCGTCACCCGCGAGGTGCGTGACCGCGACTACTTCTATCTCTGGAGCTTCAGCAGCTGGAGCGTGTGGATCGCGCTCGGGCTCGTCGCCCTATGGGAGACGCTAGCTAAGAAGAGCAGCTGGATCCTGGCGACCCCGGTGCTCGCCCTCGCGGCGATCCCGTTCATGGCGAACCGTCACGTCGCACCCCGGACCGAGCAAGCGTCGACGCGCGATTTCGCGATCGATCTCCTCAACTCCGTCGAGCCATACGGCATCATTATCAGTGGCGGCGACAATGATCTCTTCCCGCTTTGGTACGCCCAGGAAGTCGAAGGCGTACGGAAAGACGTCCTCGTCGTCACGACGTCGCTCCTCGGGCTCGATTGGTACGCGGGTGAGCTGCTGCAACGCCCCGTGTATACGTACGACGCGGCCAAGGGCCCGGCGGTCTATCGCGATCGCGTCTGGCCGAAACCCACGCGCCCGCTGTTCACGATGTCGCTGGCCGACACGCGGCAGGTGCCGATCTACGTCCAGTTGCCCGGCCCCATGACGTTCAAGAAAGCAGGCACGCCGCTCGAAGCGGTGATCGATCCGCGCCGCCTCGAGGATGGCGTGCTCACCCGGGCCGAGATCTTCGTCTTGCACATGATCGCCGACGGGAGCGGGCGGCCCGTGTATATCAGCACGACGTACGGTCTCTATGGGAACTCGCTCGGTCTCGAGAACCATCTGCTGACCCAAGGCTTGGCGAGAAAAGTCGTCGACGTTCCCGTGGTCGCGACGCGGGATACGGTGATGGTCCCGGGCGATGGCTGGATGGACACGAGCCGGTCGGACGCCCTGTGGCGCGAGCAGCAGGGCCCGGCGAGCATCCTCCAGCACCCAGGCTGGAACGACCAGGCCTCGATACAGATGCCGGCCATGTACGTCTGGCGTGGTTACGCCCTCGCCGAAGGGCTCCAAAGACGCAACCTGCCTGGCGACGCGGCGACGATCGCTGACGTGGTTGGCGAGTCCAACCGGGTCGCCAACGCGATCGGATACCGACTAAGAAATTGATTTGACATAAGCCCCAGGGCTACATTCGTGGCCCGATGCGGTCCGCGGTTGCGCGTTACGCGCTCGCGGTCGTGTCTCTTGCGGCCGCTCTCGCTGTGTCGCTGCTTGGCCGGCGTCACGACGATGCGGTCGCATTGCGCCTAGCCGCCGTCGTGCTCTCTCTCGTGTCGGTGGTGATCGTCAGCTGGGCCCATGATGAGACCGAGCGGCAGCGGAGTGAGAAGCAGTTGGCCGGCCAGTACGCGATCGCCCGCATCATCTCCCAGTCCACGACATGGACAGAGGCCGCCCCTAGACTGCTGGCGGCGATCGGCCGAATCACCGGATGGGAGTGGGCCGCGCTCTTCACCGCCGATCGCGATGGCCTGAAGGTGAAATGCCGCGCGGTGTGGCACGACGACGCGCTCCACGGCGCGGACGCGCTCGACGCGGTGAGCCAAGGCACGCTGGTCGGTCGCGAGGAGGGACTCATCGGCCGCGTCTGGAACGAAAGCGCGATCGCGGTGGCGCGCGACCTGGCGGCCGACAACGCGTTGCCGTCACCCATGGCGTCCGCCGCGCAGCTCGCGGGCCTGACGACCGCCGCCGCCATTCCCCTCCGCGCCGGTCGCGAGACGCTCGGCGTGCTCGTGCTCATGAGCCGGGCGGGCGGAAAGCGCGCGCCGCTGTTCGACGCACGCCAGACCGAAACGCTGTCCGTGCTCGGCGAGCAGATCGGCCAATTCACGTTTCGCCGGCGCGTGGAGCAAGACCGCGAGTCGTTGGCGTCGCTGGTCCAGAACAGCTCGGATTTCGTGGGGATCGCGTCGCTGGCTGGCGATTGGATGTTCATCAACCCCGCGGGGCAACGGCTCGTCGGTCTCGATGGCGATGCCGATGTCCAGGCGAGCCCCATGCGAACGCTTCTGGTCGAAGACGTGACACCCGCTGTGCTGGAGCACGGCTACTGGTCGGGCAGCGCGCACCTGCGCCATGCGCGCACCGGTGCTGTGGTACCAATATTGAAGCACATATTCACAATTACGGCGCTCGACCGGCCAGTCGCGCTCGCGGTGATCGGCCGCGACCTGACCGACATCGAACGGCAAAACGAGCAACTCCGGCGGAATGAGACGTACCTGGCCGAGGCGCAACGCTTGAGCCAGACCGGGAGCTGGGCTCTCAAGGTGCCGTCGGGCATCCGCCAGTGGTCGCGCGAGAGTTTCCGCATCTTCGGGATTGACCCCGGCACGGTCGTCACGCGAGACGTCTTCGAGCGCTTCGTGCACCCGAGCGACCGTGCGCGCGTGATGCAAACCCTCGACCGCGCCATCGACGAGCGCACGGGTCTCGACATCACGTATCGGATCGTGCGCCCCGATGGATCCGTCCGGTATGCGCAGAGCGTCGGCCGGCCCATTTTGAATGCCGCTGGCGAGGTCGAGGAGCTCGTGGGCGTCGTCATGGACGTCACGGACCGCAAGCGCGCCGCGCGTGCCCTGCGCCGGGCGCGCGAGCGCGCGCTCACTGCCCGGTTCGCGGCCATGCTCGACGAGCGCGCGCGCGTCGCGCGCGAGATCCACGACAGTCTGCTTCAGGGCGTCACCGGGATCGCGCTCCAGCTGCGCGCCATGCTGCCGCACGTGACGCCGGCCGACACGTTGCACCGCATCGTGGAGCTCGCCGATCGCACGAGCCACGAGGCCCGGCGCGCGATCTGGGACTTGCGGTCGCCGTCGATCGCCGATGACATCATTGGTGCGCTCGAGGATGCCGCGCGCCGCCATGTGGCCGGGACGTCGCTCGCCTATCGCATGACCGTCACGGGTCGGCCGCGTGCTCTGTCGCCTTCGGTGATCCCCGTCGCCGTGCGCATCATGGAGGAAGGCCTCACGAACGTGGTCAAGCACGCCAGCGCGACTGCGATCTGGTTGACCGTGGCGTACGAGCGGCGGCTGGTGCGGGTCACCCTCGCCGACGATGGTCGAGGGTTTGATCTCGCGGGATCGCGCGAGGGACATTGGGGCATCGTTGGCATGCACGAGCGCGCGAGCGAGATCGGTGCGCGGTTACACATTCGTGGCACGGCCGATCACGGGACAGAGGTGATGCTGGAGATACCGCTGCGCCGTCGCAACATCTGATTGCGTGCGAGTGCGCGGTATCCTACGTTGTGCGCCCCATGCGCACGCAACGGCTGCTGTTCCTCGGTGCAGGTCTCATCGCAGCGTGCAGTAGCGCGTCGCATCCCATCGGGCCCACGACTGGAGTCGTGAGCGGTGTGGTGACGAGTAGCCTGGGCGGCGGGCTCACGGGATTGAGCGTGACAGTGTCGCCGACATCGGGCACGCCGTTGCCGGCCGTTATGACAGGCGCTGGCGGAGCGTTCAGCGTTCCCAATGTGCCGCGCGGCTCCGGCTCGGTCAGTGTGTCTGGGCAGCCGGCACTGTGCGCGGCGCCGACGTCGTCGACGTATGCGTTCGGGGGCGCCGATTCGGCGGTCGCGAACGTGAGGATCACGTGCACGCAGCCGATCGGCGCGCTCGCTGGCGTTGTCGTAGCGAATTACGGGTCCAACGTGCAGCGCCTAACGGTGGCCGGTGCGACGGTTACTGTCACCCCGACTGGTGGGGTGGCTCGACCGCAGGTCTCCACGGATGCGAACGGGAACTTCCAAGTGGATAGCATTCCGCTTCCGATCGTGAACGGCGTCGCGCAACCGGGCAGTGGCACGATCGTGATCAGTGGGAACCTGCCTGGTGGATGTACGCCGCCAGTGTCGCTGCCGTACAGCGGACTTGCCGATACGAACACGGCTTCGTCACCGCTCATGGTTGTGACTCAAGCCCCTTGTCTGGGCGGCACGCTCACGATCGACGTCACCTGGCCGCTCACGGGCGGTCCCCCCGGATTTCTGTATGGTCCGGGGCCGGATGACATCAGCTTCATCATTTCCACGATTACCCTCTCTCCCGCCCTACCGGGCACCTACTACGTCACGGCACCGTCATTCGCGGTCGCGAGTGACAGCATCGTCTGGTCGGGTGCAGTGCTCCATCTCTCCGGGAGTCCGGTGACACTCACGCCGGGCGGCAGTGCGACGATCAACGTGACGTATACCCAACGCCCGGGAACTGGACAGATCTGGATCGCCTCGTCGCGCGGTGCGACCGGCTATACGCCGGGCGCGCTGATTCAATCAGGCGTCGCGTCCGGCAATACGATCACGACGGCCGGCGCGGGCGCGGTCACAACCGATACGGGTGGAAATCTGTGGACGACCGGGTCATTCGGAGTCGCGGAGTACGCGGTGGCGACGCTCCCGTTGCGTTCCGGCTCGTACACGGCGCCATCCAATCCGTCGTACATGTTCGTGCTCCCCCACGGATCGACCGGCGCGGCTGGCCTCACGTTCGATGCCGCGGGCCATCTGTGGGTCGCCGATGTCGCGAGCGCCGCGATCTACGAGTACAACGTCGGCTCGTCGACGCCAATCGCGACGATCTCGGGACCGCCGCTGCGCGCGCCCATCCGTATCGCGTTCGGCCCGGGCGGCGATCTGTGGGTGGCCGATACGCTCGCACGCAGTCTCTTTTACTACAGGACGCCTGCGAGCACGCCCCAAGTGCTAAACCTGACTTCGGTCCTTCCGGGGGGCGGGCCCTACGCCGTCGCGGTCGACGCGGTCAGTGATCTCTACGTGGGTGGCGCGACGAACGAAGGGCCCGCCGGTCAGGACTCGGGGCTCGTCGCCTGGTATCCCGGCGTTGCCCCTCAATACATCACGACTCCGTACAATATCTGGCGGTTTCCCGGCCAGTCATTTGCATCGGGAACGCGGCCAGCGCGCCCGCCGGTGCTGGATCTCGCACTGGACTACACCAACGACGTCTGGGCAATCGCGAACAATGGCGTCGTGAATTTCGTGCACGACAGCATCGGCCGCGGGAATGCGAATCCCCCCGTCATGGTCGCGTCGGCCTCAGACCTCGGCGGCTTGGCATTCGATCTTTCGCCGTCACTCCCCTACAACGACTTCACGACGGTCGGCGGCCCCGCCCGCGTGCGCCCTCGGCCCACGACTAGTCGTCGAGGTGTATTATCCCGCGCTGGAGCGCGACCGTAACGGCTTCGGTGCGGTCGCTCACGCCGAGTTTTGCCATCACGTGCTTGAGATGCACCTTGACCGTCTCCTCGGTGCGGCCGATCACCCGCGCGATGTCGCGATTGCGGAGGCCGCGCGCCGCGAGTCGTAGCACCTCGACCTCGCGTGCCGTGAGATCGACCCGTGGCGTGAACTCGGCCAGTTTGCTGGCGACCGAGGGCGGGATCACGCGCTTGCCATCGGCCGCCTGGCGAATCGCGCCGATCATCTCTTCGCCGAGCATGTCCTTGATGAGATAGGCGCAGGCGCCGGCGTCGAGCGCGCGAAAGATGTCGGCATCGCCCTCGTAGCTCGTGAGCGCGACTACGCGCGCGTCGGGATTCGACGCGACGATCGCACGAATCGCGGCCACGCCATCGATCTTCGGCATCCGCAGGTCCATGAGCACGACGTCGGGTCGATGGACCTCATACAGCTCGATCGCGTTCGCGCCGTCGGTGGCCTCGGCGACCACCGTCATATCCGGCTCGTTCGCGATCAACGCCGCAATGCCGGTGCGGACGACGGGATGGTCGTCGGCGGTCAGAACGCGAATCGGCATGCCAGAAGAAAACGGGTGGCTCCCCGGCTCATCAATAACTCGAACGGGGAGTTATAAGAGTATCCCTGCCGGTGATATTCCGTTGCGTCGAGCGCCAATAGACTGGTCTCCATGCGAACCGACAAGACTTTTGAGGAAATCGCCATCCCGCATCTGGCGGATGTCAGGCGATTCGCGCTGCGCCTCACCGGCGACGCGGACGAGTCGGCGGATCTCGTGCAGGAGACCTACTGGCGGGCCCTGCGCTCCTGGCACACGTACCGCCCGGATTCGCCGTGCGGGCGCTGGCTGTTCGCGATCTGCCTCAACTTGTTCAGGCGGCAGTGGCAGCGCGGGCGGCGCATCGTGCGGCTCGTCGACGACAACGATCCCGTCGAAACGCCCTCGACGGCCCCCGACGTCGCGCCCGCCATTCACGATGCCGCGAGTCGACTCTCTCCAATCCTGCGCACCGTGTTCGAGCTCGTCGACATCCAAGGGGCATCGTACACCGAAGCGGCCGTGGCTTTGCGGGTGCCGATCGGGACCGTGCGCTCGCGCTTGCACCGCGCGCGCGCCTGTCTCCGGCCGTCACTCAGCTCCCACGCCCGGGATATCCACCTGGGCGCCGCTTAGTGGTCGACGGTGACCGGCCCGTTGGTGGTCACGACTCGCACCGTGGGTCCGCCGCCGTTCACGTCCGTCGATAGTCGCTTGACGTTGAGGCGCCCCGTGACCGTGATGGGGAACCCGATCGACATCGGCCCGTTGACGGTCCCGGTCTCGAGGTGCGCGGCATAGCTCGCCGGTAACGTCAGCTCCACCGGTCCATTCTCAGTCTCGGCGTCGAGACCCGATCCATCCCACTTTGAACCGGTGAGGGTCACCTCGACCGGCCCATTCTCCGTGCGAGCGCGGACGTTGCCGCCAACCGCATAGAGTGAGATCGGCCCGTTCTCGCTCCGCAAGTCGAGCTGCCCGGCGACGTCGCTCGCCTCAACCGGCCCATTCGTCGACTCGGCCGTGACGTCGGCCTTGTGCGGGACCTCGATCCGGTAGCTCACGGTCCACGACCTCCAGTGCCCTTGATACGGCGGCCCGTCGGCACGAATCCGACCGCCGCTCGTCGTCACGTGCACCTGCGAGACCATATCCTTGGCCTCAGCATCCGTCGACGCCTCGGCCTCGACCAGCTCATGCACGACCACATCGCTCGTCGAGCCGCCGATGATCTCGACCGCACCGTTCTCTCGCGCGTCGACATCGATCGCGCCACCGCTCGCCAGATGATCGATCCGCACCACGCAGTACCGCGCGTGATCGTCGTGGCGCGACTGGTCGAGGCAATCCGCGACCCACTTCGCATCGTCGTGTTGCGCCCAGAGGCGAGCGCTCGCGATCGCGAGAGCGACCGGGACGGTCAGGTAGTATTTCATAGCCGGTTGGACACCGCGTTTCGTCAGAACGTTTCGTGGCCGCCACTTTCGTTTCGTGAGCGCTCTCGCCCGAGAGGCAAACCCCTGCGACGATGACGCTTACGTCCAGGCAGCAGGTTTGCGCACGCGGCTCTCTATACCTCACCCTCTTGGAGAGAGACTCACGTGCATCGTTTTCTCGTTCTCACCGCGGCGGCCGTCGGGCTCGCCGCTTGCGCCGACTCGCGCTCCGCGACGGCACCTAACGCAACCGAGTCCCACGTGCTGGCCAATCGCGACGGAGGCGGGATCGCCGGCGCCGTCTATACCTCGACGAACGGCACGGCCGCGAACGCTGTCATAGCGTACGCACGAAACGACGCGGGCCGACTCACTCGGATCGGCTCATTCAACACGGGCGGTCTGGGCTTCGGCACGGGTACCGATCCGTTGGGCTCGCAGTTCTCCGTGATCTTGGCCGAGGACCACGCCCACCTCTACGTCGTCAACGCGGGCTCGAACGACATCACAGTCTTCGACGTTCAACGCGCTGGCGGTCTCGTCTGGCGCCAGCGCATCGAATCGCGCGGGTCGACGCCGGTTAGCCTTGCGCTGCGTGACGGTCACCTCTTTGTTCTCAATCAAGGCGACAACACGGTCGCTGGTTTCAGCGTTCACGACGATGGGACATTGACCCCGAGCAGCCACCAGAACCTGCCCGCCGGCGCTTCCGGCTCGTCCACGGTTCGCGTCGAAGGCCGCACGCTCATCGTGAGCGAGCGGAACACGAATCGTCTCGACCTCTTTCCGCTCGACGGCGATGGCCGCATTGGCCGCCCGGACACGGTTGCATCGAACGGCGCGACGCCATTTGGCCTCGACGTCGGCCACGGTGGTCTCATCCTCGTGTCCGAGGCTGGGCCCAACGCCGTCTCGTCGTACCGCCTGCAGCATGAGCACTTCCGTCTCGACGACGGGTCGGTTCTGACGAACGGAAGCGCGACGTGCTGGGTCCGCCTCAGCCCCGACGAGCGTTTCGCGTTCAGCGTGAACTCCGCCACCGCGTCGATGACGGAGTTCAAGGTCGATCCGAATGGCAACCTCGAGCTCAAAACGATCGGCACGCTCACCGCGGGCTCGGCGCCGCTCGACAACGACGTGACCCCTGACAGTCGCTTCGTGTACGCGGTCGAGGCGGTCGCCCGAGGAATCGGCGCGTTCGAGATCGGCCCTGACGGCAGTCTCACGGCGCTCCCGGGCGCCACCAACGTCGGCGGAACGGAAGGCTTGGCCGCGTTCTAGGACGAGAGCCCTAACGCACGCATCTTCCGCCACAGCGTCGTGCGACCCATGCCGAGGAGCTCGGCGGCCCGAGTGACGGCACCCTCCGTCAGTTCGAGCGCCGCTCGGATCGCCTCCCGCTCCTCGGCAGCGTCGTCGACCGCGCGGTAACGCGTCTTGGCGTCGGCCTCCTCGGCGCCAGCGGCACGGACTTCCTCGGGCAAATGCTGCGCGTCGATGCGCGCTCCACCGGCGCGGATCGACGCACTCTCGACCGCGGCGAACAACTCGCGGACGTTGCCCGGCCAGGCGTATTCGCGCAGCAGCCGCATGGCGAGCGGCGAAATGCCGTTCGGCGCACTCAGTTTCGTCGTCACGAGGAGTGGGATGTCACTCGCCCGGTCTCGCAGTGCCGGGACACGAATTGGGAAGACGTGGAGCCGATAAAACAGATCTTCCCGGAACGCGCCCTCCTTCACGAGTGCCCGAAGATCGCGGTTGGTCGCCGCCACGACGCGCACGTTGATTTTGCGCGCGTGAACGTCGCCAACGCGCGTGACCTCGCGCTCCTGCAGCACGCGGAGGAGCCGGAGCTGCAAGGGCGGCGGGACCTCGCCGATCTCGTCGAGGAAAATCGTGCCGCCCTCGGCCGCCTCGAACAACCCAGCCTTGTCGCGCATGGCTCCCGTGAATGCGCCCCGCAGATGCCCAAACAGCTCGCTCTCCAGAAGACCGGCCGCCAGTGCGCCACAGTTGACGGCGAGAAAAGGCTTGCCGCGCCGTGGTGAGAACTCGTGCACCGCCGCCGCGACGAGCTCCTTTCCGGTGCCCGTTTCCCCCGTGATCAACACCGTCGCGTCGGTCGGCGCGACCTGGTGCAGCGCGGTGAATACCTCGCGCATGGCGGTCGATCGACCAATCAGGCCGTGCGTTGTCGGCGTGGCGGCCGCGGCCGACGGTCGCCGCTCGAGCAGCTCACGCACCCGCGTGCTCAGCACGTCGGGCTCCACGGGTTTGGTGAGAAAGTCGTCGGCCCCCGCGTGAAGCGCACGAACGGCCGCATCGACGGTCCCGTAGCCACTGATCATGAGAACGGCGACACCCTCACCCCAGACGCGCAGGGCTTCGACGAGGGTGATGCCATCGGTGCCAGGCATGCGCAGGTCGAGCAGCATAAGATCGAATCGCCCGGTCTTGAGCGCCGCGGCGGCTGACGGCGCATCGCCGACCGCCTCGACCTCGTAGCCGTCGGCTTCGAGCAGCGCCGCGGTCGACAGCCGGAACGCCCGGTCATCGTCGACGACGAGAATGCGATGCGTCATGCGGCGGCCGGGATCTCGATCCGGAACAGTGCACCGGACTCCGGTGCGCGATTCCGCGCCGTCAAACTGCCGCCCACGGATCGCACGAGTCCCTCGGCCACAAAGAGTCCAAGCCCCACACCGTGCACGGCGGTCTTGGTGGTGAAGAACGGATCAAAGATTCTCGGCAGCAGATTGTCCGGGATCCCGGGGCCATCATCCGCGACGTCGATCCGAACCACATCGCGCACGGCGCCCACGGTGATGGTGAGCGTCGCGCGACCCGTCGTCGCCTCACTCGCATTGCGCGCCAGATTCAACAAGACCTGCTTGAGTGCGTCGGGGCCGATGGTTGCTTTCACCGCTGGTGTGTCGGCACGAACGTCGACAGCGGCCAGCCCATCGAGTTTCAAGAGCGCTTCGACCTCGCGGACCACCGCCACGGGCTCGCACACAGCCCCTGCCGCGTCCCGCGGCCGATTCAGGTCGAGCAGATTCTCGGCCAACGTATGCATACGCATGAGCTCTTCGATCGCCAGATCCGCGAACTGCCGCGTGTCGTTATCGTCGCCCGAGCGGCGGCGGATGACCTCGAGGCAGTTCCGCACGTTGGCGACCGGATTCCGGATCTCGTGCGCCAGTTGGACGACCAAGTGACCGGTCGCCGCGAGCCGGTCGCGCTGCATGAGTTGTGCTTGAAGCATCGAGAGCTTCTCCGATCGATCAGCCAGCGCGACGTTCGCCGACTGCACCTCGCCGAGTCGGGCCGCCAGTGCGCGGCGCATCTCGTCGAACGCCAGCGCGAGCCGTCGCACCTCCAACGCGCCCGACGGCGTGACCGTTGCGTCGAAATCGCCGCCCGCGAGCCGGTCGGCCGCGTCGGCTAACGTGCGAACCGGAGCGGTCACACGCCCCGCGAGCACCGCGCCGAGCAGGAGCGTCACCGCGAGTGCGAGCGCGCCGCTGGCCGCGAGGACTCGCCGCAGACGCGGCACGAGCGCCAGCTCACGCCCCAGGTCCCTCACGAACAGCGCTTTCGCGCCAGGCGCCAGGGGCGCCGCGGCGACCAAGAATCGTCCGCTCCCGATGCGGACCTCGGACACCGAGTCGGCACGCGCCGCGCGAAGCGCGAGCGCGTCGGCGAGCGTGTCCGCCACCGTCGCACCGGCCACGACGCCACCGGGCGCGACGAGGACAACGTCCGAGCGCGTCAAACCAGCAAGCGTCTCGGCCATGTCGCGGTCGAACGGGCGGGAGACGCCGGCCGCACCCGCCCAAGTCCCACGCACGACCACGGGCGCCAGGGCGACCGCGTGCAGCGAGCGGCCGTCCGCGACAACGGCCAGTGCATTCATCCCGCGCCGTGTCGAATCCACGAGCGTCGCTGTCGGAGACATGCCCGCCCACGCAGAGCCGTCGCGCCCGACGAGTAGAACACCCTCGCCGGCGGTCGCCTGGCTCGTGGCCAGGACCTCTCGCGCGGCGTTGCGATCACCGGACATGAGGGCGCGACTGAGATCGGGGCTGCCGGCGAGCGCCTCGGCCTCCATCACCATAGCCACGCCGATGGCGGCGTTGCGGTCAGCGAGCATGCGCGGCGAAGCCGCGAGATCAGCCCGCGCGCGCGCCTCGAGCGCGCCAGTGAGCCAGCGGTCGAGCACCAGACCCGCGGGCACGGTGCCCGCGAGCACGGCGAGGCCGATCAAGACCAGCAGCGTACGTTGAAAGGACAGGGGCCTGTTCTCCTCATTCACGTGACCTTCCAACGCACTCAGGCGCAAGGGCCGCACCGAGACTGGGCGCGGGTTGCCTGGTGCCCAAGCGGCCTAACTCGAATGCCGTCGTTCCTTCGCCTGGTTCCGTCGGGACATGGAGCCGTTTCCCGAGCGGCCACCTCACGCCGATGGCTCAATCGCAGCGCGCCGCCAAACGTCGCCCGGCCTTCGACTTGTCGGCCCGTAGACGGCGACGGACGGGCGGGGTCGGCCCTTGCATAACGTGCCGCTCGAAGACCACACACACTAGGAGGATATTTCTCGATGTTGAGATTCATGAGTTGCTCCGCCCTAGCCTTGGGCCTTGCGGTCGCGACCCCGTTGGCTGCCCAACAGGGCATGGGCCACGACTCGGCCATGAGCAAGGACGCCATGGGCAAAGATGCGATGGGCCATGGTGCCATGGGCAAGTCGGGCGCGTTCGTGAAAGGCGAGACGTCCGTCACGGGTGGGTACGCAGTAGCGACAATGAACGGCCACCAGGTCCTATCGCTCACGGACGATTTCACGATCGGCAAGTCGAAAGCCCCGTTCGTCGTCTTGAGCACGACCACCGGGTTGAGTGACGACGCTGTATGGCTCGGCGAGCTCAAGCAGAACAAGGGAGCGCAGTCGTTCGATATTCCCGCCGGGACCGACGTCGGTCACTTCAGTCACGTCGTCGTCTGGTCCAAGTCTGCCAAGAAGAGTTTGGCGAGCGCGGACCTCTCGCACTCCGCCATGTCGCCCGGGAACTGATCCGCGAAACGTTGAAGTGTCAAATCACACCGTACTTCGCCACCACTGGATCGTGCGCATGACGCACTGGATCGCGGTCGTGGCTATCACGATCATGGTCGGCTCCGGCCTCCGCATCTTCAATGCATACCCGGCGTTTGCGCGCCGGGGTGAGACGTTTTGCTGCTATCCATTCGAGAACAAACCGATCCCCGCCTGGCTTACGTTCGGCGGCTGGCTCGGCGGTGCGCGTCATTGGCACTTCGCGATGATGTGGGTGCTGGTCCTGGACGGGCTCCTCTACATGGCGTTCATCTACCTCCACGGCGAGTGGCGCGATCTGGTCCCGCGTCGCGGTGATCTCCGCGATACGATCCAGATGATCCGGTTCTATCTCTTCCTGCGCCGCGACCATCCGCATCAAGGCAAGCACAACGCACTTCAGAAAAGCGCCTACTATGCCATGCCTTGGCTCGGCGTGGTTCTCGTGCTGACCGGTCTGGCGATCTGGAAGCCCGTCGAGCTCTCACCACTGACCGCGGTGTTCGGGGGCTACGTCTGGGCGCGTTACTGGCACTTCATGGCGATGACCGCGCTCGTCATTCTCGCCGTCGGGCACGTCTTCATGGTCTTCGCGGTCGATCCCTACTCGATGCCTTCGATGATCACGGGGCGTTATGACGAACGGTTCGCTCCCGACAAGCGCGACGCGCGACCGTTCTATCACCTGCTGCCGCCAAAACAGCCATGATCCACCGACGGCGTTTTCTCGAGCTCGGCCTGGGCTCTGCCGCAGCCGCGTTGTTGGCGGGTTGCAATTCCAATGGGCCGCGGTGGGCCCAACCCGTGCTCGACCTAACCGAACGCGAGAACGAGGGCGTGGAGCGGTTTCTGTTCCGGCACAGATCGATGGACACCGTCGGACGGAACGTCAAGAGCGCTGGGGCGGCGTTTCCGGCCTATTTCATCGCGAACACGGTGCCAATGTGGGACCCGGCGAAGATGGGACCCTGGCGCCTCGAGATCGGCGGGTTGGTGGCCGCGCCCCGAACGCTGACCTTGGAGGATCTGAGTCGGATGCCATCGGTCACGCAGCGAGTGAACCACTACTGCGTCGAGGGCTGGACGGCCGTTGCGTCGTGGACCGGCGTGCGGCTCCGTGACCTGGCGGCGCTGGTGCGGCCGGCGCCGGAGGCGCGGTATGTCGACTTTCAGTCGTTCGACGACGGATACCACGAGTCGTGGGATCTGCCGAGCGCTATGCACAAGCAGACGCTGATCGCGTACGGAATGGATGGCCAGTGGCTCGGCCCGGCGCACGGCGGACCGGCCCGGGTCTATTCTCCCGTGAAGCTCGGTTACAAGAACACGAAGTACCTGACGAAGATCGTGTTTCTTCCCGAGCGGAACGGGGGGTACTGGTCCGACCAGGGCTACGAGTGGTACGGCGGCGTCTAGCCCTCGGATTCTCCCTCCGCGCTACACCGTCAGGCCATCGGTGAGCCCACGCACCGCCCGCCGAGCCGCGCGCGTGACGATATACGGGACGCCGGCCGTCGCGATTCCACCGGCGACGAGCACGAGCGTCCCGACCACGCCCCGGCTCGGATAGGTGCCCATCACGATCGTGGCGACGTCTCCGGCGACGCGTCCGTAGTAGACGCACAGCAACGTGCCCGGCACGATCCCGATCATGGCCAGCGCGTAATCGCGAAGGCGGATCGGCGTGAGGCCGAGCGCATAGTTCAGAAGCGAGAAGGGCACGAGCGGCGACAAGCGCAGGAGCGTCGCGATCTTGAATCCTTCCCGCTCGACGGCGTAGTCGATCGCCACAAAGCGCGCGTGACCCGCGAGACGTCGTTCGATCGCTCCCCGAGCCGCGTAGCGAGCGAGCAGAAACGCTCCGATGGCGCCGATCGTGGCGGCGATCAGCACGTAGAGCGTGCCGCGCACGATGCCGACCAGCGCCCCCGCGACCAGCGTGAGCACTGATGCGTCGTGACGACGCGGCACGCGTCATGGGCGTGTGCTGCACCGGCTGAGGAGCGCCCGCTCGCCATCCACGGGGCAGGCGGCGAAGGTCGGTTCGACCGCCGGTGTCAGGGGGCTCGGTGCCGATGGGCCCAGCAGTGCTCGCTCGCCGTCGACCGCGGGCGTGGAGGTGAAACCGACGCGAGTAATGACCAAGGCCACCGTGTGGAATGGATCGCCCGTGGCGCTCTGGGCGCTGGTCGTGGCCGGCGCGAGTGCGGCGGCCACGATGAAAAGTCCGAGGATGCGGTTCATGACCGTGACCCCGCTTCGCGCAGCAGGGCGTCGACCGTTCGGTCCTCTCCGTCGTAGTCGCCTTCGCCGAAGTGGTGGTACCGAATGTGGCCCTGCGCATCGATGATGTAGACGGACGGCCAGTACTGGTTGTGGAACGCATTCCAGATGCGATAGTCGGCGTCGAGTACGACGGGATACCCGACCCCGAGGCGTCGCACGGCGTCGCGGACATTGCTCTCGACCCGCTCGTGCGCGAGCTCCGGCGTGTGGACGCCCAGCACGACGAGGCCCCGATCGCGATACTTGGCCTCGATCGCTTCGATGTGTGGCAGCGCGTTCAAGCAGTTGTAGCACGCGAACGTCCAGAAATTGACAAGGATGACTTTCCCTTTCAGTGATTCGGCGGTGAGCGGTGCCGTATTGATCCATCCGGTCGACCCCGCCAACCCCGGAAACATTCCTTCATCGTCGTGAAGATGGGTCAGGAGTTGCTGCTCGATCCGCGCGGTATCGACCGGGCCGGTGCGCGCGAACAGTTGTGCGTCGCGTCCCGACGCGATGAGAAAGAGTGTGCCGAGCGCGGCGACCCCGACGCCGCGCCGAAGCCACCGCTCGACCGGCAGATACGCTCTGACCCGCGAGAGGACGCGCCGGCTGGCGAGCATGGCCATCGCGAGGGATGTCGCGGCGCCGAGCGCAAACGTGAACAACAGCCCGCTCGTGCCGACGCTGGTGCCGTGCAGCGCTGCTGTGCTGATGACGAGCCCGAGAATCGGTCCGGCGCACGGTGCCCACAGGAGCCCGATAGCCGCCCCGATCGCGAGGTTGCGCCCGATACGCGTCGGCGCGTATTCGCCGCGTGTATCGATCCAGCCGCCGAGCCGCACGAGCGGTCGCGCCAATATGTCAGCGACTCGCGGCACGATGAGACTGACCCCGACGAGGCCAAGGAGCGCGATACTCGCAATGCGTCCGACTTCACTGACCCGGGTGAGCCACGAGAGGCCCGCCGTCGCGACCGATGCGGTCACCGCAAACATGAGCGCGAGTCCAACGAGCATCGGCAGCACCTCGCGCGAGAAGGAACGGCCGGCGCGCGCGAAGACGAGAGGAATAACCGGGAGCACGCACGGGCTCAGGATGGTGAGGGCGCCGGCGGCGAAGACGAGTACGATCAGGGCGGTGAGCAATTGGGCCTCCGATTGAAGTGCTCATACGGAAGGCAATCGCCCGGCCTATACGATCGAACATGATGGAGACAGCCTAAGTGTCGGGCACGCGTTGATTTGACGCACGCTCGTGCCGCCGGGGGCGGTGTGGTCGGCCGTTTCAAGCAACGCCCGCCGCCCGCCGACGAAACCACGCGACGAGACTCGTTTCGCCGGACCGTTCCATTGCGCGGCGGGGATGTTTCGCGAACGATGCGAGGGCGGGCAACCGCCTATCTTACTTATGGTTGACTCCCCGTATCTTCGGGAGCGGTGATTGCCACCTGGCCGGAAGGAGGAATCGATCATCATGCTGCCATATTCGTTGCTCATTGCCGCTACCATGGGAGCCACGGTTCCCTCGCTGCCCAACGGCGCGACAGGCTGGATCAACGCCAGCCCGCTGACTGCGAGCTCACTGACGCTGCTCGTCGAAGCGTCATCGCAACCGCCGGCGTACAAGAAGCCAAGCGATGCCGACCTGAAAAAGCGCCTCACGCCCATTCAGTACGAGGTCACGCAGCACGCGGAAACCGAGCGCCCATTCGACAATCCGTACTGGAACAATCACGAGGCCGGCATCTATGTCGACATCGTGTCCGGCGAGCCGTTATTCTCGTCGCTCGACAAGTTCGAGTCCGGCACCGGCTGGCCGAGCTTCACCAAGCCGCTCGAGCCGGCGAACATCAAGACCAAGAGCGACCGCTCGTTGATGATGGACCGCACCGAGGTTCGCTCGGCGCATGCGAACTCGCACCTGGGACACGTGTTCGACGACGGACCAGCGCCCACCGGGCTCCGCTACTGCATGAATTCGGCGGCCCTTCGGTTCGTCCCGGTCGATAGCCTGCAGGCCGAAGGCTACGGCCAGTACCTGGGGCAGTTTACCAAGAAGTAAGATGCGAGCGTGGTCGTTGACCGCGCTTCGGCTCGTCATGGGCCTTGGTTTCATGGCCCATGGCTGGGCGAAGTGGACCAGAGGGCCCGCCAACTTCGCGAAGCTATTGCATCAAGTTGGCGTACCTCATCCCGTGCTCGCGGCGTGGTCAGTGACGATGCTCGAGCTGTTCGGCGGTCTCGCGCTCTTCGTGGGGGCGTTCGTCGCCCTCGTGAGCATCCCGCTCATTCTGTCGATGATCGGGGCCATGCTCACCGTCCAACTGCGCTACGGCTTCAGCTCCATCAACACCATTGGCCTGACGCCAGAGGGCCCCGTGTTCGGGCCGCCAGGCTATGAGATCAATCTCCTGTATATCGCGGGTTTGCTCGCCCTGGCGTTAGGCGGCCCGGACGCGCTGTCCTTGGATCGGTGGCGCGCAGAGCGCCATGGCAGGTCGGCCGCCCGCGGGTAAGTTATCCCGCATGCCGACCGTCCATCTGGGTGCCGTCGATTACGCCATTATAGGCGTGTACTTCGTTTTCGTCCTAGGCGTGGGCTGGGGCTTACGCCGACAGACGAAAACGAGCAGCGACTTCTTTCTCTCGGGTCGCTCCCTCCCTGCCTGGGTTACCGGCATCGCGTTCATCTCGGCCAACCTCGGTGCCCAGGAAGTGATCGGGATGGGCGCCTCGGGCGCGAAGTACGGTATCGCGACGAGCCATTTTTACTGGATCGGCGCGATTCCGGCGATGGTCTTCGTCGGGCTGTTCATGATGCCGTTCTATTACGGCTCCCGCGCGAGATCCGTCCCGGAATATCTGCGGCTGAGATTCGACGAAAAGACTCGCGGCTTGAACGCGATCACCTTCGCCGTGATGACCATCTTCTCATCCGGCATCAGCCTCTACGCCATGGGGAAGCTGTTCAACCTGCTGCTCGGGTGGAGCTTCTCCTTCAGCATCTGGGTCTCGGCGATCGTCGTGCTCGGCTACATCGTGCTGGGCGGCCTCACGAGCGCGATCTACAACGAAGTCATGCAGTTCGTGCTGATCGTGTTCGGATTCCTGCCGCTGGCGATCATCGGCTATCTCGCCGCCGGCGGGTGGCACGGCCTCTCGACGCGGCTCGCGGCGTTGTCGGTTTCCCACGGACTCCCAGCCGGGGCATTCTCGCACGCGTGGAAGTACATGGGGAATGCGGCCGAGAATCCCATAGGCGTCGAATGGTTCGGCCTCGCGATGGGACTTGGTTTCGTGCTGTCATTTGGCTACTGGACAACGGACTTCCTCGTCGTCCAACGCGCGCTCGCCGCAGAGTCGATGACCGCGGCCCGACGCACACCGCTCATAGCGGCGGTGCCCAAGATGCTGTTCCCGTTTCTCGTGATCCTTCCGGGAATGATCGCCGCGAGTCTCGCGATCATCCCGACGAAATCGATCGACGCCGCTGGTCACGCCGTGCTCGACTACGATTTGGCCACGCCCATGATGCTCGTAAAGTTCTTCCCAACTGGCATGCTCGGTCTCGGCCTCACGGCGTTGCTCGCCTCGTTCATGTCCGGCATGGCCGGGAACGTCACGGCGTTCAACACGGTCGGCACGTACGATATCTACCAGGCCTATATACGGAAGGGGGAGAGCGACGCGCACTATCTCCGGTTCGGCCGGTTGCTCACCGTGGCCGGCATCGGCCTGTCCGTGATCGCCGCGTACGTCGCGGCTTCGTTCAACAACATCATGGACTTGCTGCAGCTCGTGTTCGCGTTCGTCAACGCGCCACTGTTCGCGACATTCTTCCTCGGCATGTTCTGGAAGCGCTCGACGGGACACGGTGCGTTCACCGGCCTCTTATCGGGCACGCTCGCTGCCGCCATTCACCACGGCATGACCCTGCCAGTCGGCGCGACACCTGGCATCAAAGGCGGGTACTTCGGTGTGCACCACATCTACGCGAGTGAGCTCGGGCAGACGTTCTGGACGGCCATCTGGGCGTGGACGACATGCTTTGTGGTGACGATCGTGGTCAGTCTGCTCACGAAGCCGCGGCCGGAGGAGGAGCTCAAGGGTCTCGTGTACTCGATGACACCGAGGGTCACCGAAGACCACGTGCCGTTCATCCAGCGGCCGCTGACGCTCGCCGTGATCGTGCTCGTTTTCGCCTTTGTGCTGAATATCATCTTCTTTTGACGGCAGCCGAATTATTCCGTCAGCAGTTCCGCTCTGAGCCCCGGGTGGTGGCCTCGGCACCGGGGCGTGTGAACCTGATTGGCGAGCACACGGATTACAATGGTGGCGACGTGCTCCCGATTGCGATCGCCCAACGCACCACGGTGGCAATCGCACCGGCGAACGAGAGTGTGGCTGTTTCCGCGCAGCAACCCTTGCTCGGCCGGTTCTCGGTGGCGCATCTCGCGCCCGAGCGGCGCTGGTGGGATTACGTTGGCGGCGTAGCTGCCGCGTTCCAGGACTCTGGCTACGAGATCACGGACTTCCAGATCGCGGTCGTCAGTGATGTGCCGGTCGGCGCTGGCCTCAGCTCGTCGGCCGCGCTCGAAACCGCGACTGCGTTCGCCCTGGCGCGATTGTTCGGCCACGACATCCCACCCCAACGACTCGCCCTGCTCGGCACCCGCGCCGAGCGAGAGTTCGTCGGTGTGGCCTCAGGGATCATGGACCAGCAGGCCTCGGCGCTGGGCGCCGCGCACCAGGCGGTGCACATCCGCTGCGACACCGGCGCATACGAGCACGTGCCGTTCGACGACGCCGTTCTCATCTTCGACACGGGCGTTCGCCGTGCGCTGGCCGACTCGGCGTTCAACGACCGCCGCGCCGAGTGCCAGGCTGCACTCACGCACCTCCGCTCACTCCGTCCGTCGCTGCCAAGCCTCGCCGCGGCCGACCTCGATCTCTTGCGCGAAGCCCACTTACCCCCACCTCTCGATCGCCGCGCCCGCCACGTCGTGACCGAGATGGCCCGCGTCCGCGCGGTCGTCGACGCCCTGCGCGTAGGCAGCACACTCCCAGGCGAAGCGCTGTTCGCCTCGCACGAGTCACTCCGTGTCGACTACGAGTGCTCCTCGCCCGAGCTCGACGCATTCGTCGCCCGCGCCCGCCAGACCGATGGGATCACGGGTGCTCGCCTCACCGGCGCCGGCTGGGGCGGCTGCGCGATCGCCGTCGGCAACCCGCGCGCGCTCGCCACGCTCGATGACGGGTGGATCACACACGCCGCTGCCGGCGCGCGGATCGAGCACAGCCACGTGTAATTCTCTCTCACTCACGACGGTGGTGGATGACCACACCACTCGTTGCGCTCCGTCTCGACAAACACGACGGGTCCGTTGCTTCTCGGAACTAATGCGATGGCCATGGGGTGCTCGTAGACGTCGTTGTGACACCCGGGGCTGACTCCGATTCTCGATCGGACGAGTACGTAAAGCGAATCGGCGCGTGCGACAGCGCCTAAGATCGCAATGTCAGGTCCGACTAGTGACCGACTGTTTCCCGCAACGATGACCATAACGCGATCAAAGTCGACCGGTGGCGCCACTCTCCGGTTTGAGCTGACCCGCGCGCGACTCCAAAATGCTTCCCACTGTGGCTGATCGCGTATTACTTGCCGCACTCGCTCCGTGGCGAATCCTGAGACATCCAAGAACAGGACGCGGAGCATCTGATCGTCGCCACTCAGCGGGCGGACCGAAACCGATGTGCCCGGTGGCAGTGAATCGAACGAAGGGCGCTGCGCGGCCGCCGGGCGACCCGACAAAAGAAAACCCATCAGTGGGATTGCCCACGCGCTTACCAGTCGAGCGTCGCACGGTAGCCGTATAACGCAAGCAGCGCTGCCGTGCGTGAGCGTCTCCAATCTCGTCACCATTGGCGACCTCGGTATGGTCGGTTGCTATCCAAGCGGCTGTCATCGTTCTACCCCGACTACGTGTGTCAGGCGAGGTCTGGGGCCGTCATCTAAAGAGACGCGTGACCGCGTGACGCTTCACATCGTGTCGCCTTCGCACCCGTGTGACGCCACGAGCGGGCATCGGATAACCTCTGTAAACTCGCACTGATGCGCCTTGTACGCCGTGTCAGTTCCGCCTAGTTTCGCCGCGCCCCAAAGCGTGTGCGCCAGCTCCGCGAGCTTACACAGGCTGGTGGGCCAACCTCCTTTGGTCTGCAGAGGCATAGTCAATGACACGCGAACTGATCGTGCGTCGAGTGATACCCGTACTGGCGCTAGTCATCGCGACGGTCTTTGCGTGTCGCGAAGCCACGCAGCCGATGGCGCCGCACGCTGGTGCAGGCAAACTGGCTGCGCGATCGCGTCACGGGATACCAATTCCGTACACGATTCAGTGTCACGGTCGTCGCAGCAAGCGCACGTTCTCGTGCGCACAGGCCGTGCCGAAACTCGCGGGGCGCGAAAAATTCATGCCGCGTGTGACGACCCGCGGGGCAGCGGCGACGCGCGCTCGGGGTGTAGTCTCAAAAGATGTGGTCATTGGCGGCAGCCAAGGTCAATACATCACGCTCACGACATCCAATTACGCGTTCGATACGATCTCGAACATTTTTTCTCTCGACGCGGCGGTGCAGAACGATCTGGGTGAACCGCTCGGGACGCCCGATGGGTCAACGGTCACGGGCATCAAAGTGTTCGTGTCGGCACTGTACGTAACGGCAGGTTCCGGCGCGATTTACATTGCCAACCCCGACGGCACGGGCACGTTTACCGCTACCAATCAGCCGTACTGGTTGTACAACCAGATGCTCGCTCCGCAGCAAGTCTCGAATAGTAGAAACTGGCAGATCTATCTCGCGCCGGCAGTCGACAATTTCTTCATATCTATCGAGACATACGCCGGGTTTCCGGCGGAGTTTACCATTCCAGCAGCGGCGCCCGACACCACGGTCGACAGCATCTATGCTAGCTCGAACGTCACGAACTCGGATCCGAACTACGCTGGCCCGCACCTGTTCAATGCGGTGACTGTGGATTTTGCGAGGGACACGTCGATCGGTGATCGTGCGCTGGCCGTCGCCGCCATTGGCGGTACCGTGGTTGGCGGTTGGGATTACATCAACAATGACGGATTCTATGTGATCCGCATACCCGGCGACAGCACAGGCGCCGGATTGGCTGCCGCGATCTCGACCCTGGAATCGCTCCCGCAAGTCGCCACTGCATCACCCGAGTTTATCCTCGATTCCAACGCGCTCGAATACCGCCGGCCACGAGACCATTTCCAGCCGTCAGATTGGCACTGGAATCCTGACAACCCTGGCGTGGATACCACATGGGCATTCTCGCGCGTGGAAGCCCCACTCGCCTGGGGGTGCGACACAGGGAGCACGACGACTCAGGTCGCAGTAGTCGACAACAATTTCCCGCAGGTCACGGACATCGATACGAACGCAGTTGGCACTGCGTGGACTCCGTTCGCTTCGGTGAAAAGTAACCATGGTGTGGCGATGACCTCTATTATCGGGGCTCAGGGTAACAATGGCATCGGCATGGCTGGTATGATGTGGCGAGCACGCCTGCGCCTTTACGAGGTGGGCGTTACGATCGGTGACGAATGGACGCCCGAACGGGCAATTTCTGAGATTGCTCGAGCCGCGGAGGATGGGGCGCGTGTCATCAACATATCCCAAAATGCCGGCTTCGGCATACTCTACGCCTTCGGCACGAAAGCCGATTCAACGAATGGACGTGAAGTGGCCGCCATCGCGAGCGTCATTGCGGAGTTGGACACTGCCATGTTGCGGGCCGATTCCATTGCGCCCCAGAATCCGGTGTACGTCGTTAGTGCCGGTAACGAATCTGTCGGCAACGACAGGACCAACCCGTGGTGGAACGTCTTTCCCACGCTTGCGACTCTATTCTCAGGACGTGGGCTCGTCGCCGAGTGGACCAATTCGCAAGACAACCGTGGGGACGGGGCCAATTCTGGTCAGTATGTCAACATTGCGGCGCCTGGCGACAGCGTGATGAAACTGAACATCGACGGCACTGTTGGGCTCGTAAGTGGAAGCTCGCCCTCGGCGGCGCTGGTCACCGGCACGGTCGGCCTTCTCTTCGCCTTCGATTCCAGTATGAGCTCGACCAGCGCGGTAAGCTACATCATCCAAGGCGCTATCAATGGCGGCAGGCACACGAACGATGCTACGCCGGTGCCGATACTCAACGCGTACGAGTCACTCAAGCTCGTTGCTGCGCAATCTGGCGCACCACTGTGCGGTAACCGTCTCTGGTCGAGCGGGGGGTTCATCTACGCTCAGCGCGGCAACGGCGCAACCGAAGCCATCGCGTCGACGGGCGGCGCGCCTGCCTGGAATGTCATCGCAATGCACGGCGGACACCGTATCGAGTTCACAACCGTGCACGGACGGTACAGCGCTGTGTACCGGGATGGATCGTGGCAGTCGCCGATTCAAGTACAAGATTCCATCACCGCAGCAACAGAAGCGCCATCATACGGTGGTGGTCCAGGCGTAGTTCCCCAGAACGGAAACCAGTCAGCAGCTGACTCCCTACTAGGGGGGGCAGGGTGGTCAGTGTGGGGTGTCAATCACGACGGCGACAGCGCGGTCACGGCCGTAGTGCATCAGAACTGGGGATCCTACCCGACGGGCATCGACACCGTATTCGTGATTAAAGGTAGGACACCTGTAGTGTTCAACGATTCCTCGGGGCCACTCGATACGGTCGGAACGATCGCATATCCGTCGGCGCAATACGTTATCTACCCTCAGTGCACCCTCTATCAGGATGACGACGTTACGTGCATTGGCAATGCTGGGGGGTTGAACCGGATCGATTTCATACAGATCGCCTACGCACCCCGAGGTGATCGCGTTTTGGTCGCGATCAGCCAGGATACCATCCATTTTCAGACGTTGGCCACGCAGTTTTCGTGTGGCACTGGCGAGTTCATTTGCCAATCATGGCAGTCCGATGTGGTGCCGGATTCGACCACGGTGTACCAACTCAGCCTGCCGAGCCAGCCGAACCAAGCCCCAACGTTAATGACGACGTTGAGAGGCACCGACGTCTGGTGGCTGGGTCAATCCGAAGCGGACTCTACGATCGTGGCCGGCGTGGGGCCGCGTGACTATCGGATATTCGCCTATAACACTGGATCGGGGCAAGCTGATTTTGGCACCGGATGCACCGTCGATTTTCGGCCCGGGAACTTCGGTGTCGCACTCCTCTCGGAACCCACCAGCGATGCGTGCGTCACTGACTGGTTGGGTGAAGGACCGGTTGCCCAATTCGGCTCGGGTTCTATTTCTCCGAACCGAGTCTCGAAGAAGCGCAAGGTATCCATAACCAACAGGCCTCCGATTATTCGCATCGTGCGGCGCAAGGAGGGAAAGAAGCCGATCAGCACTCAGTAACCAGTGACTGACAGGCGACCCTGACCTCATTCGCGTCGTCGCCGCCCAGTCGCGCGCGCTGTCACCTACTGCGACCGGCCGAGCAGGGCATTGGCCTCTTCGTAGCCGCTCGGCAACCCGACGTCGAGGAACTGGCCGTCGATCACGCGGCCTTGGAGCGCGCCATGCGCGAGGAGCCATTGCATCAGCGGGACATCGTCGAGCTCGGCCCCCGCGGGAATCGTCCGCTCTACGACATCGATTGCCGCGAGCGCCTCGGGAAGAAATACAAATCTGCCGACCGCCGTGTAGGCCGATGTCGCGCTTGTCGCTCCCTTATCGGAGATACGAGAGATGCGATATGCGCCGCCGTCGCGCACGCCATCGAGCGCCGCCGTAGCGCCCTTGCGCGCTGCCTGGCGGGCCCCGATCTCGATGATCGCGACGATGTTCGTCTTCGCTGCCCGATAGCCATCGACAACTTGCGCCAGCGCTGGGCGGGCGCCGACGAAAATATTGTCCGGGAGGGCGACGGCCAGTGGTTGGTCGGCGGCGAAGTCGCGGCCGTGGCGGATAGCGTCGGCGAGACCGCGAGGTTCGCGTTGGATGACAGTCTGGACGCCCGGCAGCCGCGCGAGATGCTCGACCAGGGCGTCTTTCCCAGGCGCCGAGACGACGAGGATTTCGTCAAAGCCACTCTCGGCGCATTCCTGGAGTACCCAGTCGATCGCGGGCCTGCCGGCGACCGGTACCATCTCCTTGGGTCCGTCGCCAGCGATAGCCCGCATGCGCGTGCCGCGTCCTCCGCAGGGGATCAATGCTCTCACGGCGCGTCGAGGAATGCCGTGACCGTTGGCACAATGATAGGCGTGAAGACTGTCATGTGAGTCGCCCCGGGGACGATCTCGAGGCGGCCATCGCGGAGCAAGCCGAGAAATTCTTGGCCGTGGCCAGCGCGCTCGCCATCGGCGCTGCCGAATAGGACTAGCGTGGGAGCACGGATGTCTTTCACGGCTACTGTCCAGTCATAGTCGACCTGGAGCAATTCGGCGATCTTCGCATAAAGAGGGGGAGCGTTCTCGGGGATACTTTGACCCATCTGCTCCATTCTGGCGAGTGTTTCGTCCGACCAGCCACGTCGCTTGTATGGCCGCGAAACGATGACGAGCTTGTTCACGATGCCGGGATGTCGGCTGGCAACATGCAACGCCACGCCGCCGCCGAGCGAGTAACCCATGATGTCGGCCCGGTCGACGTTGAGGTCGCTGAGCAGATCTGCGATGTCGTCCGCCATGGTCTCCGCCCGAATTGGCCGATCGGAATCGGGCGTGCGCCCGTGACCTTGCAAGTCGACGGCAATCACGCGCCGGGTCGCCGCGAGCGCCGGCAACAGGTCGCCGAGCGTGGCGGTGCTGCCGAACGCGCCAGGAATGAGCACGAGCGGAAATCCAGTCCCATGGATTTCGTGGTAGAGTCTCATATTATCAGCCATGCCTCTCGCATTGTGTCTCCTCCTCGCCCTGCACGATAGCGCCGCGGTCGCGCGCCGCGTCGACAGTCTCATGGTCCGGATGACGATCGAGCAAAAGCTCGAGCTCATCGGCGGCGTCGACGACATGTTCATTCGGTCGATCCCATCCGTGGGATGGCCGCGTCTCAAGATGTCCGACGGTCCGATGGGCGTACGAACTTGGGGGCCGACGGCCGGTTACGCCATAGGCATTGGTCTCGCGGCGTCGTGGGATCCCGACCTCGCACAAGTGGTCGGTGCGCACATCGGCCGCGACGCGAGAGCACGAGGCGTGCACATTCTGCTCGGCCCGGGTGTCAACATGTATCGCGCGCCGATGAACGGGCGCAACTTCGAGTACATGGGCGAAGACCCGTATCTGGCCGCCCGGACGGCGGTCGGCTACGTGCGCGGCGTGCAGTCGCAGGGTGTCGTGGCGACGATCAAGCACTACGCCGCGAACAACGAAGAGTACGATCGCCACAACGTGTCGTCGGATGTGAGCGAGCAGGCACTGCGCGAGATCTATCTGCCCACGTTCGAGGCCGCGGTGCGTGAGGCGCACGTCGGCGCGATCATGGACTCGTACAATTTCCTGAATGGCGTGCACGCGACGCAGAACGCCTGGCTCAATGACAGCGTCGCCAAACGCGACTGGGGGTTCGACGGCGTCATCATGTCCGACTGGGACGCGACGTATGATGGCGTAGAGGCGGCGAATGGCGGGTTGGATCTGGAGATGCCATGGGGGCATTTCATGAACCCCCAGACGTTGGCGGCCGCGATTCAGGATGGCCGCGTATCGGTGGCGACGATCGACGACAAGGTTCGCCGCATTCTGCGCCTCGCCATTCGGTTCGGGTTTCTCGATCGTGAGCAGCGCGATACCAATGCGCCACTGTTCAGCCCCGACGATCGTGCGATCGCTCTTCGAAGTGCTCTCGAGGGAATGGTTCTGCTCAAGAACGACGGACATCTGCTGCCGTTCGACCCCAAGCGGGTGCACACGATCGCGGTGATCGGGCCGGACGCGTGGCCGGCGCGGCCGAGCGCGGGCGGAAGCGCGCAGATCGAGGCGTTCGCGCCGGTGAGCATTCTGGAAGGGATCACGAGTGCGTTTCCGGCGAAGGTCCTGTACGCGCGCGGGATTCCGACGGATACGGATATCGTGGGCACCACCGGGATGCGGCTCCATCAGGAGATCTTCGACAACGATGCGTTCACCGGGGCGCCGATCGACACGACGACCATCGACGGACTGCCACCCGACGGCATGACGCCTCTGCCGCGCGCCGCGCGCGGCGTGCGATGGACGGGGACGTACACGTCCGAGATGGGCGGGCCGCATCTCATCATCGTTCGGGTTTACGACGGCTACCAGCTCACCGTCAACGACACGGCCGTCGTCACGCAGCAGGCCGCCGAGGGGGCATCGATGAAATGGGCGGTCGTGAATTTGGGTGCTGGTCAGCCTACGCGCGTGCAGCTCTCGGTCGTGCCGCGGTCGCAGTCTCCGCGGGTGATCCTGGGAGTTCGCGCGATGCAGAGCCTGGTGAGCCCGGAGGCTATCCGCATAGCCAAGGCCGCTGACGTTGTGGTCGTCTCCGTCGGATTCGATCCGTCGAACGAGGCCGAGGGGTCAGATCGGACGTTCTCACTCCCCTGGGGACAGGAGATGCTGATCAACGCCATCGCCGCGGTAAATCCCCGCACCGTGGTCACGGTCACCTCCGGCGGCGCGGTCGGGACCGACGGCTGGCTCTCGCACGTGCCCGCGCTGTTGCAGACCTGGTATCCAGGGCAGGAAGGGGGGACTGCCGTGGCCAAGGTCTTGGCCGGCTCGGCAAATCCCGAGGGACATTTGCCGATCAGCTTCGAGAAGCGGTGGGAGGATAATCCCACGCACGACAGCTATTACGCCACGAATGGTCACGTGACATACAGCGAAGGGGTCTTTCTCGGCTATCGCTATTACACCGGGTCCTCCACCAAACCGCTATTCCCATTTGGCTACGGGCTCTCGTATACGACATTCTCGTTCAGCCATCTATCGGTCAGCCCCCAGCACGTCGTGTCGTTTGATGTGACCAACACGGGTTCACGCGGTGGGGCCGAGGTCGCCCAGGTGTATGTCGGCGACCCATCCGCGCGCATCAAGCGGCCGACGAGGGAGCTCAAGGGCTTCAAGAAGGTTCGCCTTGCGCCCGGCGAGACGAAGCATGTGACCGTCCAACTCGACGCGCGGGCGTTCTCGTACTGGGACCACGGCTGGCGGATCGACCCGGGCCAGTTCGTGATCTATGTCGGCGACTCGTCAGAGCACACGCCGCTCAGCGTGACTTTGGACGTTGGATCTGCCCCGGGATCCGCCGCCCACGGGCCGAGTCACCAATGAGCGTCGCGAGGCGCGAGCGGCGCGTTTCTTCGCGCTTCGCGGTGATGACCCACCAGATGGCCAGCGTGCGATACGACGGCGCCTCGGCCTCGAAGTAGGCCCACGCTTTCTTGTTGCCGCGAAACTCGCGCTCGGCCTCCGGGTCGAGCTTGGCTGACTTCCGGTTCTCGTACGAGTAGATCCCGGTCTTCTCCGGTGCCCGCCGCTCGAACGCCGCGAGCCCCGCGGGCCGCACGCGATCTTGCGCGATCAACTCGGCGATGCGCTTGACGTTGACCGCGCTCCAGTTGCTACGCGCTTTCCGTGGCGTGAACCGGATCGTGTAGCACAGCTCGTCGACCCGCTGGCGCTTCCCGTCGATCCAACCGAACGACAGCGCTTCGTCGACCGACTCGGGCCACGTGATGCTCGGTTTCCCCGAGTCCTTCTTGTAGAACCCGACCAGGAGCTCGGTCTCGTGCTCGTGGTGCGCGTCGAACCACGCGCGAAACGCCTCGGGTGTCGCGAAGAACTTCGGTCGGCTCACGGCAGCCGTCTCGGCGCGTCTCCCTTGGTGAACAGCACGCTTCCGTGCTCGGTCATCACGATATTCACCTGATCGTCGAAAACGTCGAACAACAAGGTGTCGGTCAGCGTCATTCCGCTCGCGCCATGCGGGGCAGGGGCGCGGAGGCAGAGCCAAACTACATCGCCCTCGCGCCGCGAGCCACACCAGGTGCTGGGCACGGGCTGTCCGGCCTCGTCCCTGAACCGAATGGCCGACGTGGCATACTCGCTGACGTCCATCCGCTGATGCTTGGTCAGCGCTTGGTCGACATCCGCGGTGAACGCCCGAACCATCGCCGTAACCTGAGCCGTCTTCTGATCATACGTGACGTTCGTCAACGTTGTATGAATCGGATGCGTCAGACACCAGACGGCAAGGCAGGCGATCACCATGGCTTGCGTTCTACCGCCCATCCAGCCGCGACAATCGCGACAACGGTCGAAACGGCGACCACGCGGAATCGAAGCGGCATCAGTCGATCCACGCCGACGAGCACGACCGCGACGGCTGACAGCACGACGATCTGCCCGAGCTCAATGCCGACATTGAACCCGAACAGGGGAATGGCGACGTGGTCGACGAAGAGGCTGCGCAGATAATTCGCGAACCCGGCGCCGTGCACGAGCCCGAACACGCCGGCGAACACGGGCCGATATCTCCCACCGTCCCGGACGATGAGATTCTCGACCGCGGTCAGCATGATCGTCACGGGAATCAGAAATTCGATCCAAGACGTTGGCAACGTGAGCGCGCCGGTCACCGCCAACGCGAGCGTGATCGAGTGTCCGACGGTGAACGCCGAGACGACCCACAGTGCCCGACGCCAATCACTCGGGCGGTAGATCGCCGCCAACGCCAACAAGAACAGGATATGATCGGCGGCGCTCGGATCCACGATGTGCCGGAATCCGAGTTGCACGAACGTGAGCCAGTCACTCATGGTGCAGCGCCTTGGCGATCATGCTCGCATGAAAGAACAGTTGAGGGTCGCGCGTGCCTTGACTCAGCGCGATCGCCATCGCGCGCTGTGCCTCGGTATACCGGCCGCCGTGGTACAGCGCCCATGCCAACACGTCGTATCCATAGATGTCGCGACGGGTTTGGAGCTCGATGCGGGCTTTGCGCAATACCTCGGGAACCCGGAGCGAGTGGTCGAGCATGAACAAGCTCCACGCGCGATGATAGGCGCCAGGCTGGTGCGAGACCGCGACCTCCATCCCGTGGGCGAACTCCCGTGCTTGTGCCGTGTCACCGAGCGCGAGGTAACTATCGCTGATGGTCCCGAACGTCGCGGGATCGAGCGAGACCGCAACGGCCCGATTCCCGTAGTCGATAGCGGACTGCCATTCGTGGCGGACCGCCGCCAGGTGGGCCATCGCAGCCAAGATGCGATAGTCGCCGGGGTGGAGCGCCAAACCAGTGGCGTACGCCTGACCAGCGCTGTCTGCCTGCCCCATACGCAAATCGAGATCGCCGAGCCGCATCCAGAACCATGCGCGTTGCTCGGCCGGCAGATCAGGCCGGAGCTGAGCCGCGGCGATCGAGTGGCGGAGCAGCGCTTGCGCGCGCTCGGGATGTCCCTCGATCTCTTCCCACCGCGCGAGCCGGGGCGCGACCGAGAGGTTCCCCGCGTCCCGCCGGAGCGAATCGAACGTCGCGCGCGCCTCGTCGTATCGCCCGAGCTCGACGGCGATTTCGCCACTCATGGCGCGATACGACAGCCGATCTGGGTCGAGCGACTCCAGACTCCGGGAGACGCCCAGTGCCTCGGCGAACCGGTGCTCGGACAGGAGGCTCGAAGCGAGCACCTGGGCAGCCATTGCGTTTCGCGAGATGCGATTGCGCAGCGACCGCCGCGCCGCGTGCTCGGCGGCCAGGACGTCGTCGTAGTTGCCGCTCTCGCGGCTCCGTACGAGATAGAGCTGGGCGACGCGCGCGAGATCCATTGCACCGGTCGGATCCCGGCGCGCTCTCGCCTCGTAGAACTGAACATCGAGATCGCGGATCTCCGCCTCGCTCCGCTTCGGCGGAACTGGGGTCGACGCTGAATTCGACGACAACCTCGGCGCCGTACACGAAGCGCAAATCATCGAGCGCGTCGTATTCCCGACATCGAGTCCTGACATCCAGTGTCGAGCGGTGAGCGCTGTTCGAGCGGCAAGCGCGACCGCGCCAACCCCCAACACGCCGACGGCGAGCGAAGCGAGACGGAGGCGCATGTTAGTTTGGATTCCCGACGTACGGGAACGTGGTTAAGTAATCCGTGTGCGCCGGCACGTTGTCATTGCACAGGGCAGGGCAGCTATTGCCGGCGGTCTCGATCAGCGTACCGAAAATCGCATCGAGCCCCGCGGCAGTGACGTCGTCGCTCAGCTTCCGGCCACCGTAGCCGTTGGCGAGCGCCCACGTGAGCCACCCGGCGGTCGACGGATCTTTATCCGTCTGCACAATAAGCATGTCGGGCAGCAACACCGCGGCGAGCGTGTTCTGCACGGTCGTATCGCGACCGGCCACTGTCGCGACAAAGTTCTTGAATTCGGGTTCGATGATCGTGTCATCCGCGGGCCCGAGTGCTCCGTGCACCGGATGGCTGCGCTTCGCGAGAAACACCTCGCTGACGAGCGGATTGCCGAGGCGCTGCACTTGATCATAGGCCCGCGTCGTGCTCGGCCCCGTGGTCGTCGTCGTGTGATCGCTGGAGCACGCGACGCCGAGAGCCAACAGGCCGACAAGGGAAAGGCGGCGATACATGTTCGAGTAGTCTCCGATGATTAGCGGCTGATGGTGCCCCAGAGTCCGATCTTCGTGTTCCCGCCCGCCGTCAGCATCGACGTGGGGAGCTCGACGACGATCGACAGCACGTTGTGTCCCTTCACGTAGTCGATGCCGGGATTCCGGAACGAGGTGGCCGACTGCGTCGAGGGCAACTGCGCGAGCGGACCCGTGACCGGCTTCCGGTCCGGCAGGATGCGGAAGAACTGCTCGAGGTCGATGAAGAACGGATCGCTGCGCGCGCCGGCGAACAATTGAATCCCCGTATTCGAGCCCAGCATCGTGTTCACCTTGCCGGTCAAAACGGGCTTGGTCGTCGTGAGCGTGTTCTGCATGGCGCCAACGACCGGTGGCGCGATCGGACCGTAGAGCGACACGGTCTGATTGGCTCCCGTGCCGGTAAACACGACCTGCATGACGAGGTCTTCTTTCGCATCACCGGTGTTGTCGATCTTGAACTGGTACAGCAGGTTCGGATCGAACGACGTGCTCGGCGTTTCGGCCGGCGTCAGGAACGCCCAACTGTTCAGCACGAGCGCGATGCGGCCCGATGACGAGCCGGGGAACGCGTAGAAATCCGTCATGTCCATTGACGGATTGAGCTCGACGTCCGGGCTGTCCTGATGATCGGACGCCAAGACGTGCCGCGTAGTCAGCACGCCGACGCCGAGCGCAACGACCAGGCCGGCGACGAGCAGACGAGAGTGCATTACCGCCTCCAAGTGAGTGACATGTGCGACTCTTACGTCACGATACGCAGATCGGATCGGTCGCTTGACGCGACTGTGACGCGACAGATCCGATGCGCGGAATGCCGCGTATGTGTGATTCGTGCGTCGTGTCCTGATGGTTCTCGCGCTGGCCACATCGGCGGCATCCGCACAAGACAGTACGAATAAAGCGCTCGACACCGTACGCGTGGTGAGCCACGCCGATGACTTGCACGGCATCGCGCCATCGGCGTCCGAAGGCCACATCGATATCGAGGAGCTTCGTGCGCTACCGCTCTCACGCGAGGGCGAGCTGCTGGAGACCGTGCCCGGCATGATCGTCACGCAGCACTCGGGCGAGGGCAAGGCGAATCAATACTTCGCGCGCGGATTCAACCTGGATCACGGAACGGACTTCGCGACCAGTGTCGACGGCATGCCGGTCAACGATCCGTCGCATGCGCACGGTCAGGGCTACACGGATCTCAACTTTCTGATCCCCGAGCTGGTGACGTCGCTCGACTACCGGCTCGGTGTCTACTATGCGGATGTTGGGGACTTCGGCAGTGCGGGCTCGAGTGAGTTCCATCTCGCCCAGCATTTGGCCGCGCCATTCGTGAGCCTCACGAGCGGCGAGAACGGCCTCAATCGCATCGTCGCCGCGGGTTCGGCCGGTGATCTTCTCGTCGCCGGTGAAGTAAAAGGCTACGACGGTCCGTGGCGACTGGCCGAAGAAGAGCGGAAGTTCAGCGGACTCATTCGCTACTCGTCGGGCGACTTCTCGATTCTCGCCATGGGGTATCACAACAAGTGGCGGTCGAATGATCAGGTCCCGCTGCGCGCGATCGACGACGATGTCATCAGCCGCTTCGGGCAGATCGATAGCACCGATGGTGGCCAATCGGATCGCTACAGCCTCTCCGGCACGTGGCGTCATGCCGGCGCGCGTTCTTTGCAGACCGTATCGCTCTATGGCATCGCGTCGGATCTCAATCTCTATTCTGATTTCACGTATTTTCTCGACGACCCCGTGCACGGGGACCAGTTCAATCAGCGCGAGCATCGGACGACCTTCGGCGGCCAGGCCACGGACGCCGTCTCACTCGCCAGCGGCCAGATCCTCACCGTCGGCCTCCAATCCCGTGACGACATCATCCCGTCGACCGGCCTCTATCACACCGAGCACGAGATTCGCCTGAGCACGGTCCTCCAGGATCGCATCGACGAATGGAGCACGGGCGCATTCACCCAGCTCTCTTCGCACTGGGCGCCATGGTTTCGCACGGTGTTCGGCCTGCGTGGTGACGAGTACCAGTTCGATGTCAACGGCGGCCATCGCGGAGCCAGCATCGCGAGCCCAAAGGCGTCGTTCATATTCACGCCATCGCGCGTGATGGAGCTCTACCTCAATGGCGGATTTGGCTTCCACAGCGACGACGCGCGCACGCCGGCACTCGTCCGCTCACGCGGCGCCGAGGTCGGGGTCCGGACCGATCTGGCGAAAGGATGGACGTCGACCGTCGCGTTCTGGGCGCTGAACCTGGACAGCGAGTTGATCTGGGATGGCGACCACGGGACCGACGCGCCATCGTTCCCCAGCGACCGCTTCGGCGTCACGTGGTCGAACATCTACCGCCCGATTCCTCAACTGGCCTTCGACCTGGACGCGTCGTATGTCCACGCCCGCTTCGTGGGTCAGGCGCAGCCGTTCATTCCGGGCGCACTCGAGAATACGCTCGTTGGCGGCATCACCTGGACGCCGGCCACGCATGGGATCTTCGCCGCGCTGCACGTCCGCCGCTTCGGCTCGTACCCATTGCTGCAAAGCGACAGTGTCCGCGCACCGTCAACGATGGTCGCCAATGCCGACGCGGGATACTCACTCGCCGCCGGCGTCCGCGTCCAGATCACGCTGCTCAATATCTTCAATTCGCTGGGCGACGATATCGACTACTACTATGCCTCGCGGCTCCCCGGCGAGCCCGCGGCGGGCGTGATGGATCAGCACCTGCACCCGATCGAGCCGCGCCAGCTGCGCGTGTCGGTGTCCTGGGGACTCTAGCGGCCCCAGAAGGCGATCAGCGAGCCGAGTCGCTGGATGAACGTCACGTGCGCGAACGGCCCCGTTGACACACCGCGGACCATCCGATCGCCTCGCCTGCGCAGCAGCTGCCACCCGTTCGGCGCGGTCTCGACTACGGTGGCAAGCAGTTGTTGCCCGTCCGTCGTACGCAGGATCAGAGACCCGTTAGACTCAGTCAGCGTGCCCAAGGTCTCGCCGCGTCCGCGGTACCCCATCGAGTAATGGATCCCGATGTTATCAATCAGCGTCTCGCCGCTGAGGGCCGCGGTGAACAGGAGTCGCGTGCCCTCTCCGGCAGGCGGCCGCAACCGCTCCGCGATCTCCGGAGCAACGTCGCCCAAAGTGGTCTCGACAATCGGCGCGGGATCGCCGAGCGGGATGAGCCATGGCGGAACGGGCCGCAAGCGGGGCGGAGGGATGGGCACGATCGAGCGCACGAGATCGTAGATCCAGAGAGTCCCGTCGGCGGTCGGCACCATCACGAGCCCATCCGACACAGTCGGCGGGACGAAATTCGCCGGCGTCGTGATGGAATCCTGCCAGAGGACTTGCAGCGTCCGGGCATCGAACGCCACGAGCTCGCCGTTCGTCGAGAAGGGATGCGTGACCCAGAGAATCCCGTCCTTTGTCCCGTTCGCCGACAGCGAGATCTCGCCGCCGGGCATGACGTAGTTCTGCGCCAGGATCGGCGCCGCCACTCCCGACGTCGTGTCGAGAGCGCCACTGGCCGTATGAAACGTGAATCGCCGCAGCGAGTCTTTCTCGGCCCATGAGTACACGTAGCCGCTGTCGTGCGAGATGGCCCAGTACGTCGGGTCGCCGTGCAAATGCGGTCCGCTCTGCCAATCCGTGTACCGTCCACTCGGATCGTACCAGTTCGTGAACGCGGTATACGACTGGACTTTCGTGAGTCCGCCGTTCGTGTTCATCACGTAATAGACGCCGGTCTTTCCGCCGCCAATGAGCGACGACGCCCCCGGCACGAGCATGGACCCGCCAGCGCCCAAGTCGATGTCATCGTTCGCCCATTGCGTGGCATGCGCGGGATCATCCGCTGCCGCGCTGAACCCCCAGACGGTGAACCCACTGGCGGTCGGGGTCAGCCGAACGATGCTGTTGCCGTGCGAATTCGTGCCCGCGGGCCCATTCCCCGTCAGGAAGTAGACATTGCCCGAGTCATCGGCCGGGAGTCCGCCCCCACCTTCCCAGATGCCGCCACCTTCGCTCAGCGCGCGTTGATCCGGCGTCGAGCAGAATGCCGCGATGAGATGCAACGTCGCGGCATCATAGCGCATGACCCACCCATGCCAGTTCGTCGTCTCCTCGCGCCAGCGCGAGGCGAATGCAACGAAGATCGACCCTTGCGCCAACAAGAGCCCGGCGCGCACGATCTGGCGCTGCGGCTCAAATTGCGCATATCCGGGAGCAACGCTGCTGGGCACCTGTGCCTGCATGAGGCTATCGCGCAGGATCGCGCCCGATCGGATGTCGAGAGCCGCAATGTGGAACGCGACCGAGTAGCCGGAGTCTCCGACGCCATTGACCGGGAACGCGCCGTTGTCGATCCCGTACACGACATACATCGTGTTCGTCGACCGATCGATCACCGGTGTCCCGACCGCGCTGCCGCTCGCGTACGGATGGGCGGGGTCGGTGACCGCGGGGAGCTGTGTGTGCCACAACAGACCGGCCGTCGTGCCCGGACTCGTCGTGTCCTCGGCATCGTAGGCGTCGACGTAGTTCTTCATGGTCTGGGCATAGACCACATTCCGCAGACCACCGTGCACGACGACGTACGGCACATACAAAAGCTGCGACGCCATCTGGCCGTCGAGTGGGTGCCACGTGCGGAGCCGCATATGCCACCCGCCGACTCCGCGCACACGATCTGGTGTGAGCCGCCGATCGGCGAGGTTCGCGCCGGTGCGACGCGTGTCATTGTGCTGCGTCGTGACCGGCACGTTCGTCGTCCGGCATCCAGCGAGCGTCAGGAGCGCCAGGAGTGCGAGTCGCACGACTCCTACACTACCGCTCCTGGCCGGCGCGTCAAGGCGGCGGCCAGCCGAAGAGCTTCTTCACCTCGACCCGGAATCCCGGCAGCACGTCGCCGCCATCGAGAGACTCATCGCCGGCTACCACGTAGGGCAGGGCTTGGGGTGCGAGTACGGTGACGGTTCGCTTCTTTGGATCAGCGATCCACACGAGACGCGCGCCCCCGGCGAGGTACTCCGCCACCTTCGTAGCTATCTCGCGTGGTGTGTTGCTGGGCGACAGTACTTCAACCGCGAGATCGGGCGCTCCTTCGCCAAAGACAGAACCCTTCGCTCCCTTGGCGCGCTCGTGAGTCATGAACGACACGTCCGGGCCGCGAACGGTGTCCGGACCACGCTCCGTCACGTATCCCGACTCCACGAATGTCAGACCGATTGGGTGGGTATCCAAGTAATTGGCGATCGCGCGCGTGATCTCGGACGCGGTGAATCCGTGCGCCAAGCCCACCGGTTCTCGGACCTGGAGCACGCCCCGCACGAGCTCACAATGCTCGTATTCCTCACCCAACTCCGCGTACTCCTCTGCTGTGTACAATCGCATAGATGTCATGATAGCTCCTCCCTTGTGGATCCCGTAATGTGGAATTCAGCACGGTGCCGATTATCATCCGTGCGAGATGGCTATCATCGATAGCTGGTACCGATGGTACCCGGCGCTACTCACTCGGATCTACTACCGCCGCGTCTCGGTAGTCCGATTGGGCTCGATTCCCCAGACGGGACCAGTCTTCTGCGTCGGCTTGCATCGGAACGGCGCCGTCGATGGCATGGTGTACAAGACGGTCGTGCCAAAGGCGACATTTCTCGTCTCGGTGCAGCTCCTGCGAAACCCGATAGCCCGCATCTTCTTCACCGGCATCCCGGTGACCCGCTCCAAGGACGTTGGCGATCGCTCGGAGAATGCGGCGTCGCTCGCGCGGTGCGTCGAGCATCTTCGCGGCGGCGGAACGCTGTTCGTTTTGCCCGAGGGAACGAGCGACCTGGGACCGCGGCATCTGCCGTTCCACTCCGGGGCAGCTCGTATCCTGGCCGCCGCTCGCGCCGAGGGCATCCAGCCCGCGGTGATTTCCTTCGGCATCTTCTATCGCCGCCCGGACGGATTCCGGAGCGATGTCGTCGTCGTGGTTGGGCACCCATTCTCCGATGACATTACCACGGCGCTCGAAGACATCGGCGTGAACGTCGACAGCGCCGCAGCCTTGGGCCGCATCGAGCGCGCGGCCGCGCTCAGGAGCGGCGACGATCTCGCGGCGTACTATCCCGCGCTCAAGCGCCTCGAGCCGCGAGCCGACGACCCGGTGCTCATCGATCGCTCAGCCAAGGTCGATGCGTTGATCGCGTCCCGCGTACTGGCCACGGAGCGCGGCGTGCCCGTGTTCTCGACGCGGCCGATGGCGTGGAGTATCGCGTGGCTCGCGTTTCAGGTTCCAATCGTCGTAGCCGCGGCGATCGCCAACGCTGGCCCGCTCATCGCTGGCTGGGCGGCGGGGCGCCGGTTCGCGGATGCGCGCAATACGATCACGCTGTGGCGGCTGCTCATCGGGGCGCCGGTCGCGATGCTCTGGGTTGCCGGGGTTCTAGCGGCGGCCATCGTCGGGCGTTCGATATGGCTCGTGCCAGCCTACGCGATCATCACTATCGCCGGGCTCATCGTATATCCCGAGTTGCTCGCGCGGTGGCCGCGTCTCAAGAATGCCATGGCGCCAACCGAAGCCCGCGCGGCGGTAGAGGCACTTCGTGAAAGCTAGACCGTTGCCGCATGAAGTCGCATTCGGGGCGCTCTACGCGATCACCATTGGGCGGCTGCTATTGGCCGGTGCCGGGCTAGGGATCATTGGCGCCTGGCTCGGCCTCGTGGCATTGAGCGTCGGCGGGATCGCGCTGACGGGATTCGTCGAGCGACCGTGGGCGTGGCGCGTGCGCCTCGGCAACTATCTCGTGATCATGAACCTGGCGTACATCGCGATGGGCCCCACGGTCGCGGCGCTGCATCTGCCACTGCAGGATGCGCTGTTGGCCAAGGTCGACACGGCGCTCTTCGGCGAGCCGCTCCCGCTCTACTTCGACGGCCACACGTCAAAGCTCGCGACCGAGGTCCTGAGCGGCTGCTATTTCCTGCTCTTCCCGTACATTCTCGTGAGCTGTGTGCGCTACCTGTGGTGGGTCCAGCGGCATTTCGCGATCAGCCAGCGCTTCTACGCGGGCGTCTTCTGCGCGTACGGCATCGCGTTTATCGGATACGAGATGGTGCCGGCGCAGGGTCCGTGGCTGGCGATGCCGCAAGCGTTCCACGATGTGCTCACCGGCTGGTGGATCACCCGCATCAACCACGACCTGGTGATGCGCGGCACGAACCACGTCGATGTGTACCCGAGTTTGCACGTCGCCGCGAGCACCGTCATGTTGTTCCTCGACCGCCAGTTCGCGAAGTGGCGATTTCGCTTGTACGTGCTGCCCGCGATCGGCCTCTGGATCGCGACGATCTATCTCCGCTATCACTATGGTATCGACGTGATGAGCGGATTCGTGCTCGCCATCGTGTGTCTCATCATTGCCTTTCGCTTTGCGCCTACTCCCGTTCACTGACCCCAGCGCGACGCAGGTTGCGATTGCCGGTGGCAAGGGTGCGAACCTGGCCGCGCTCACCCAGGCGGGATTTCCCGTGCCCGTCGGCATGATTGTCCCGCCGGTCACGGCCGAGGGATCGCGTCTCCCGGTGCCGGCTGATCTCAGGGCCGAGATCGAGGTGGCCTGCGCGACCGGCCATTGGGCCGTCCGATCGTCCGGGACGCTCGAGGACACCGCGGCGGCTGCGTTCGCCGGACAGCACGACACGTATCTCAACTGCGTCGGTGCGGCTGATGTCATCGAGCACGTGCGCGAGTGTTGGCTCTCGCTGTGGTCACCACGGGCCGTCGCGTATCGTGCCCATCTCGGGTTGGGTGACGACGTCTCAATGGCCGTCGTGATCCAGCGGATGGTGTTTGCCGACGTCGCTGGCGTGGCCTTCAGCATTGATCCCGTCTCCGGCAACCTCGGACATGCCGTGATCAATGCCAACTTTGGGCTCGGCGAGTCGGTCGTGTCCGGCGAAGGCGGCGTCGATCATCTCATCGTCGACAAAGCGACTGGTGCGATTGTCGAGGCACGGATCGCCGAGAAAACGAGTCGCGTCGTCGCCAGCGATCGTGGTACGGTCACCGAGTCGGTCACGAATGCAACGGCCCCCGCACTCTCTCCAGACGACGTGCGCGAGCTGGTGGCGCTCCTCTCCAAGATCGAGGCGCACTATGGCTGGCCTCAGGACATTGAATGGGCGTTGCGTGATGCCAAGCTGTGGCTGCTCCAATCCCGTCCGATCACAACGATCCCGCCTCGCTGGACGCGCGACGAATCAGGCGAGCGGTTCCCCAACGTTGTCACGCCGCTGACGTGGGACTTGGTCGAGCGAGGATTCCATCAATCGCTCAATCACTCGTTCGCATTGATGGGGCTTCCGCGATTCGACGGGAAATGGTTTGCGTGTTTTGACTACTACGTGTACGGCAATCAGAACGCCGTCGAGCTCTACGCGCGACGGAGCCCGGTATCGCTGGCGGCGCTCGAGGACCTCACCCAGCACCTGCCTGGGCTGCTCCAGCGTTTCGCTTGGGTGCAAACGCTGCCCGGCGAATGGCAGGCGGCCTTGCCGGCGTACCTCGCGGCGATCGAGCGCTTTGCCGCCGAGGATATCGATGGATATGACGAGGCAAGAGCGTGGGACTATGTCCAGCGCGTCAACACGTTGGGCACCGATTACTTCCTGCCCAATATCGCCATTTCGATCGGCCACTCGGTGCTGCACCGCGGGCTGCAGGCGATCGTCGCGATGAGTCTGGGCCCAGAGCGCGCCGAGGATGTGACGGCGGCGCTAGTGGCCTGCGACACGATGACCGCGCAAGTCAATCGGGAGCTGTCCAAGCTGGCGACGTTGGCGGGAACTGATGAGGAGGCATTTCGTCATCACCTGGCGAGATTCCTCCGCGCGCACGGTCATCGCGAGACGGACTTCGATGCCTACCACCCAACGTGGCAGGACGCGCCGAAGGTCGTCCTCGACCTCATCAAGACCGGGTTACCAGTCCGGAACGCCGCGCAACTCGAAACCGACCGCGCGGGGGCCGAGGCGCGCATGTTGACGGCTGTGCCTACTGAGATCAGGGGGTTCGTCGAGCAAGTCATCGCGCTCGCGCGCGAGTATACGGCGCTCGATGACCTCGAGCACTATCACACGACGCGCCTCGCACCGCTCCTCCGCCGGGGCGTCCGGCAAATTGGCGTTCGCCTCGTTCAACGCGGAATACTCGGCGATCCCCTCGACCCGTTCTTCGCGACGGCCGAGTCGCTGCGGACCGCGGTCGCGGCGAATGAGCCCGCCAGGTGGGTTGCCCTCGGGGAAGAGATCAAGAAGGCCAAGGCCGAGTACCTGCGGGCCCGGGGACGAACGCCCCCATGGGTGATCGGCGAGGACGATGCACCGCCGCCGGCCGACAGCGTCGCGTGGACCGGCATTCCCGGGAGCCCGGGAAGCGCCACGGGTCCGGCGTATATCGTCTCAGGAGTCAACGACTTCGCCGGATTCCCGAAGGGCGCGGTGCTCGTCGCGCGCACCACGAACCCCGCGTGGACGCCATTATTTTATTCCGCCGCGGCGGTCGTCACCGAGACCGGCGGACCCCTGTCCCATGGCGCGGTCACCGCGCGCGAAGCGCGGATCCCCGCTGTCATGGCGGTGCGCGACGTCTTACGCTCCGTGAAGAACGGCGATATCCTGCGCGTCGACGGAAGCACTGGCCGCGTATTCAAAGAGAGTTGACATGTCAAGACTGCTTGTACTGTGCGTTCTCGTTGCCCTGCCATTGCAGGCGCAGCGCATTCTCGTGTCGCTCCCCGCGAACGCGACGTCGCTCCCACACGATGGCCGTCTCATACTGCTGCTCTCGACCGACAGCACCGACGAGCCGCGCCATCAGATCAACTATCACGACAACACGCAGCAGATGTTCGGGATCGACGTCCACGACCTGAGCCCGTCGCATCCCGGCGTGTTCGACGCGAAAGTGCTCGGGTATCCGAAGGAGAGCTTGGCCGACGTGCCCGCTGGCGACTACTGGATCCAAGCCGTGCTGCACCCCTACGAGGTCTACCACCGGGGCGACGGTCACACGGTCGAGCTGCCGCCGGATCATGGCGAAGGCCAGCATTGGGAGAGCGCGCCGGGCTCGCCGATGAGCCGGCCGACGCACATCCACTACGATCCGCACAGCGGCAATCTGATGCGCATCACGCTCGACACGGTGATGCCACCGTTGCCCGAGACCCCCGACACGAAGTACGTCAAGCACATTCGCATCCAGAGCGACCGCTTGACCAAATTCTGGGGCCGGCCGACATACCTCGGCGCGATCGTGTTGCTGCCCGAGGGATTCGATACGCATCCCGACGCGCACTATCCGCTCGCCGTCTATGAGGGCCACTTTCAGCGCGCGGTCTCGGGGTGGCGCGAGGAGCCGCCGGATATGACGCTGCCCGCACCGAACCTCGAGGAGATTGCCCATGATTGTCCAAATGGGAGCGCCTTGGAACACTGCGATCGCGCTGCCATACGGCGCCTGGGCCAAGAACAAGGGTACGCGTTCTACCAGAAGTGGACCGGCCCAGGATTTCCGCGCGTCATCATGGTCACCATCCAGCATGCCAACCCGTACTACGATGATTCGTACGCGGTGAACTCGGCCAACGTCGGCCCGTACGGCGACGCGATCACGTATGAGCTACTCCCATACATCGAGCAGCACTATCGCGGCCTCGGCCCATGGGCGAGAGCGCTGTACGGTGGATCGACTGGTGGGTGGGAGGCACTCGGCGTCCAGGTGTTCTATCCCGACCAGTACAATGGCACCTGGGCGTTCTGTCCCGATCCGATCGACTTCCAGGCCTACACGAACATCGACCTCTATCACGACAAGAACGCGTATTACTCCGAGGGCTACTGGCGCCGCACGCCGCGCCTCGGAGAGCGCACCTACCTCGGCCAGGAGCTGTCGACCGTCGAGCAGCAGAACATGGTGGAGCTGGTGCGCGGAACACACTCGCGCTCCGGCGAGCAGTGGGACATCTGGGAGGCCGTGTACTCGCCCATCGGCGCCGACGGATATCCGCAGCGGATCTGGGACAAGCGCACCGGTGTGATCGACACGAGCGTCGCCGCGTATTGGCGGGAGCACTACGACCTCGTGCACATCATGCAACGCGACTGGGCCACGTTGGGGCCGAAGCTCAAGGGCAAGATCCACCTGTACGCCGGGCTGTCCGATTCGTGGATGCTGAACGATGCCGTCTACCTGGCCGAAGACTTCCTCAAGTCGACCCACGACCCGGCGGCCGACGCCGTCGTCGAGTACGGGGCACGGGATGAGCATTGCTGGACTGGGGATCATGATCATCCGAATACCATCGGCCGCGGGACCACGAACGAACGGATCATCCCGCAGATGGTGAAACGGTGGCTCCAAACCGCGCCCGCGGGGGCTGATACAACCAGTTGGCGGTACTAGGTGTCCAACGGGCCATGATTGTTGCACTCCTGGCCTGCCAACTGTGGATCAGCGATAGCACCTATGGTCCCCACGCGCAGGGGGAGCTCGTCATCGACGGGTCCTCGGCGCACATCGCCGGCCTCACGGCCCAGGTCCGTCGTGCCGGCGATTCCGTAACGGCGACGTTCCCGGATACGCAAGGCGCGTTTCGCGGCGTCCGCGCACGAGACGGATCGATCCCCGGGTTTTGGGTCCAGCCACGCGGGATGGTGAGTCGCGTGCAGTACGCGACACCCGTCATGCTGCGCCGCTTTGGCTCGGATAAATGGCGCGGCGAGGTCCAGCCGCTCAACGAGCATTTCACACTGTACATGCGGATGGTCGCCGACTCCGGCGTGACGTTTCGGGTTCCCGAGCGCAATTACCTCGGCGGCCAAGGATACGCACGCTATTTTCTCCAGCACGACGGCGACTCGCTTCACTTCGTCGACACGACGCACACGTTCGATTCGTTCTCCGGCCGCATGGAACCGGGACGCATCGTGCTGCGCTGGCCGGGAGTCGAGGTGCCGATCACGCTGCGCCCGGCGTCACCCTCACAGACGGAGAATTATTACCCGCGCCCGCCTGGTGCGCAGTACGCGTACAAGGTGCCAGTGGCTGACGGCGATGGCTGGCGCGTTGCCCGGGCGGCGGACGTCGGCATGGACGAGGCGGCGTTAGCCGCCATCGTACAAAAAGTTGGCGAGATCGATCCCGTGCCGCGCACAGCGCCACTGATTCAATCGCTTCTGATCGCCCGCCACGGCCGCCTCGTGCTCGACGAATATTTCTTTGGCTTCGACGCCGACCGGCTGCACGACCTGCGATCGGCCAGCAAAACGATCACGTCGGTGATGGCCGGCGCCGCGAAGATCGACATGAGCACGCCGGCGTATCCGGCGTTCGGAGACACGCGATCCGATAGAGCGCGTATCACCGTCGGCCATTTCCTGACCCACAGCTCGGGTTTAGCGTGCGACGACAACGATGACAACTCGCCGGGCAACGAAGACAAGATGTACAACCAGCCCGCACAGCCGGACTGGTATCGTTTCATCCTCGACCTGTCGGTCGTGCACGACCCGGGGACGGTCTATGCCTATTGCTCCGGCGGCATCAACGTAGCCGCGGGTGTCGTCGGCCGTACGACCAGCACTTGGATCCCCGCGTTCTTCGCGCAGAAAGTCGCCGAGCCGCTCGGCATTCACCGCTGGGCGATGAACTTGATGCCCACGGGCGATGGGTATGGCGGTGGTGGATTGTATCTCCGCCCACGCGATCTCCTGAAGCTCGGAGTCGCGTATCTCGACAGCGGCGTCTGGCAAGGCCACCGCATCGTGAGCCCCGACTGGGTGCGCCAGTCAACGGCGCGCCAGATCGTCACGGGCCCCGAGAGCTGGGACGGCTACGGCTGGCACCTGAACATCCTCCATGCGCCCGGGCACGACTACCCGGATTACGAAGCCACGGGCAACGGCGGCCAGCTCCTGATCGTCGTACCGGATCTCGACCTCGCCGTCGTCTTCACCGCCGCCAACTACAATCGCTATCCCATCTGGCGAACGTTCCGCGAGAATCTCACCGCGAAGGAGATCATTCCGGCGACGCACTAGCGGATCATGTAGACCTTGCGCACGGTCTCATGGACCTCGCAGACACCATTCCACCCCGCGGGAAAACAGGCGAGCGTATCGGGCTCGATCTCGATGACCTCGCCGCTCTCGTGCCAGTACGTGGCCCGGCCCGCGATGAAATGACAGAACTCATCTTTGCTCACCCCACACCGCCAGATGCCCGGCGTGCACGTCCAGACGCCCGACTCGGCGCGCCGGCCGCTCTCGGGATACTCGCGGCTCATGAGAATCCCGGCGGTGTGAGACTGCCCCTCGATCATCGTCGACACCGGGCCCCGGTCCACGAGTGGCTCGGCGGTTAGCGCGCCGTGCAGCACCGGAGTCCGCCCGCTCGGGCCACCGCGACAGCGCATGTAGCTCACGACGAACGGGTCTCGGACCTCGGCCGCGCCCCGCCATCCCTCTTTGAAGTGGATCACGTCGCCCTGTTCGACGACGATGTCGCCGAACCGCGCGGCACCGCGAAGGCAAAACCACAGCTCGTCGGCCGGGAAGTCGAGCGCGCCGCTGGTGACGTGCCGGACGCCCACTTCAGCGAGCGGGTCGGCGCGCGTGAACAGAACGCGCGAGTCGACCGTCTGCGAGGCGTTCGCGATGTGCGGTGCGGAGCTCATGAGACTTGGAAATTATCCGAGTACATTCCAGGGTGCATCGCTTCCTGGTATGCCTCATGGCGCTCGTGCCCGCCGTCGCGGGAGCGCAAGTTGGATGGATTTCGACCCCGGACTCGATGGCCCTGTTCTATCGAGTCCAGGGTCAGGGCCCCGATACGATCATCGCGATCCATGGCGGCCCCGGTGTGGACCTCGAGAGCATCGCGAACGATTTCGCGCCGCTGACCGAGCACCACGTCGTCATCTTCTACGACCAGCGTGGCGCCGGTCGCTCCACGCTGCCGCAGGATACGACCACGCTCACGGCCGAGCATCAGATCTCGGATCTCGATGCCGTGCGTCGCCACTTCCATCTGACCCGCGTCACGCTCGTCGCGCACTCGTACGGGCCGCTCCTGGCGGCGACGTACGCACTGGCGCATCCGGATGCCGTCAAACGCATGGTCTTCTTCAATCCCGTCCCGCCGCGCCGCGGTGATTTCTGGCAACGGTTCGGCAAGACCATGAATGCGCGGCTCGACAGCGCGCAGCGCACGGAGCTGGCCCGAATTCAGAAAAAACTGGATGATCCCGCGAGTGGCATCCAAGAAGACTGCCGCGCGTTTTGGAACATCGCGCTGCGTCCGCGCCTCGCCAACCCCGACAGCTCCATGCACTTGATCAAATCAGACCTCTGCGCGTCCGATCCCGTCGGCATCCGGTACGGCCTGACAGTCACCAACCGGTTGGTCATGGCCTCGTACGGTGACTGGGATCTGCGAGCCAAGCTGCATGGTCTCAACGTACCCTTGCTCGTCGTCCACGGCGAAGAGGACGTCATCCCGATGGATCTCGTACAAGAGTGGGTGACCTCGATGCCGCATGCCCAGCTCCTGCGCGTGCCGAACGCCGCCCATTTCTCGTACGTCGAGCAGCCCCAGATCGTCTGGCCGGCAGTCGAGAAGTTTCTTACTGCACGCTGACCAGTAAGTCGCGCGACCGGACGAAGAAGGTGACCACCGCGCGCCGTTGCTCGTTCAACGGCCGCGCCGCGCTGACGCTATCCGCGGCGGCACGAACCGCGGCCGCGGCCTGAGCGAGGTCCGGTGCCCGATCGGTCTGGAGCACCGACAGCACGTGCCCCACGCGGTCGAACGCATCGTGCGCGATATCCGCGTCAACGGAACCCGGTGGCGCCACGTCGAGCGCGCGAGCCAACGTCCGCACGGTTTCGACCTGATCCGGCGAGCTCGGCGCGGTCGCCGCGATGGCGTCCGCCAGCATGCGGAGCCCGCTCGCCGCATGCGCGTCCGCCGCGTGCGGCGTCCACGGGTTGCCGAGGGGCTGCTCGGTGAACGCGGTGAGCGCGACGAGCGTCGCCTTGACGCCACCGCGTTGATTCCGCGTCGCGACTCCCACACTGAGTAACGCCAGGAGCACGAGGCCCAACAGCCACGCTACGGTTGTGCGCGGAGCCGCCACGCTACCCTCGCGGGAGGCGATCGCGATACTGCGGGCTCATCGGGAGCTCGGTGCCATCGACCAGCACGACGCGATACTCGCCGGAGACGAGCGCGCGCAGTTCTTTGACATGATCGATCCGGACGATGAACGAGCGATGCACGCGCGCGAACTGCGTGGGATCGAGACGGGACTCGATGCCGGAAATCGTCGACCGAATGAGGTGGCACTTGGTGCCGACATGCAGCCGCAGATAGTTCCGGTCGGCCTGGACCCAATCGATCGCGCGCGTCGAGACGAAATACGTCCGCCGGCCCATCGTGACCGCGACCCGGTCCAAGTAGACCGTCCGCTCCCGCAACTGGTCGACGAGCTGTCGGACCTGCGTGCCCAACTCGCCGCCATTCGTCGCATCCGTCGCGGCCAGCGCGGCCCTCGCCCGATCGAGCGACCGCTCGAGCCGCTCGCGATCGTACGGCTTGAGCAAGTAATCGGTCGCGTCGGTATCGAACGCGCGCACCGCATGCTCGGCGTGCGCCGTCACGAAGATCACGAACGGCGGCGGCCGGGAGCCGAGCCGGTCGAGCATCTGAAACCCATCGAGCTCGGGCATCTGGATGTCGAGGAACAGCACGTCGGCCTCGCTGTCCGGCAGCACCTTGAGGGCGTCCTCCGGGTCCTCGTACTCGGCGACGACCTCGATATCGGACTGCTCGGCGAGCATCGCCTTGAGGCGGCGCCGCGCAAGGGGTTCATCGTCCACAACCATGACTTTCATGTCAGCTCGAGTGGAACGGTGATGGAAACGACAGTGCCGCGGGGAGCGGCGGGAGAGAGCTCGAGGGTACTCATGCCGGGGAACATCGCGGCCAGTCGCGCGCGCGTACTCCCCAACCCGACGCGCTCCCGGCGGTCGCTCTCGGGCGGTGGACCGATGCCATCGTCGCGGACGCTCAAGACGAGCAGGCGACCATCGCACCGCGCGGCCACGTCGATGTGGCCCGCGCCGCGCCGCGGCGCGATGCCATGCGAGATCGCGTTCTCGACCAGCGGCTGCAACAGGAATGAGGGCACGCGCGCGTTCATGACGTCGGGATCGATGCGCATCGACACCGACAGCCGATCGCCGAACCGCATGCGTTGCAGCTCGACATACGACGCCAGCCGGTTGAGCTCCGTGCGGAGCGTCACGTGGCCGGTCGTCTCGGCGTCGAGCGACGTCCGCAAGAGATCGCCGAGCCGCACGAGCATCGCCTCGGCGATGATCGGATCCTCGGGGACGAGGGCCGCGATCGCGTTCAGGGTATTGAACAGGAAGTGCGGCTGGAGCTGGAGCGACAGGGCATGCAGCCGGGCATCGGCCAGCGACCGCTCGAGCTGCACGGCCAGCACGCGCTCGCGCCGGGCGCGGTGCACGCGCGAGAGCACCGCGTATTCCATCAAGAGCACGAGCGCCTGCTGCGCGTTCGTCTCGAACAGATAGCGGAACGAGAGCAGCGGCGAGGCGAGGGCCGATTTGGCGGCGTCGGACAGCGTGCTCCCCGCGACCCAGAGGCCGCGGACCATCCACGCTTGCGCCGCCGCGGCCGCGATCCCAACCAGTGTCCACCCGGCGAGGTTGAGCGCGATGCGCGACCGCGGACCGACAAGCGGCACCTGGTCCAGCGCCAGGAACACGAACGGCGTGAGCGCCAGCCAGAGCGCCAGGTCGGCGCTGGCCCCGAACACGATGTGCGCCGCGGCGGGATCGAACCCGACCGCACGATTGGCGGCCACGATGGGCCGGATTGTCGCCAGCTCGATCACGAGCTGCAGTCCGCCAACGGCCGCCCACTCGGCGAGTGTCGCCGTCCGCGCAACTGATTGAGTGCTCAAACCGATTTGGCCTCCTCGGCCGTGACGAACACCCACCAGACTTGATCCTCGAGCCCTTCGGTGAGCGGCTCGCCACTATATAGTGGCAGGACCCGGCACCCGCTCGCCGGCAGAGCGCGCAGCGTGATGCGCCTCAGCGGTTGGTTGACCCGCGCATACGCCACCGGCACCAGAACCGTGCCGCCGTCACTTAACGCGACAATGAAGTACTCCGCGTTCCCGGCAGCCCGGCTCTGGACAATCGACTGCACTGACCCGACGGCCACTCGATCCGAGCTATAAACGGTCCAGCCCCGAGAGTCGGTCATGCGCGCGACGGACATGCGGCCTACGGTCATATGGCCTACGGAACACCCGAGCGCCGCTAGCGGCCAGACGACTCGGGCCGAATCCCGCCGGTCGCGGGACGTCCGCCGGATATCCGGGGACGGCGTTGCCGCTCCCGCACGGTCTCCGCCGCGAGGTCGATCAGCATGCGGACGGTCGGATGCGGCTCGTTGTGCCGGAACAGCAACTCCAATCCCGACGGAATGGCGAGCTGCTCGATCGGCACGGCGACGAGTCCCGTATAGTGTCGTCTCGCGCCTAGCGTCCAACCATGCCCCTGCGACACCACCACACGAGCCGTGTGCAGGCTGTCGAATGTCCGAATGGTGCGCGGCTGAAACGGGAGTGCGCTGACGACCGCGTCGTAAAAGTGCGGCTCGCCGTCGCGCCGGATAAAGAGCAGCGGCACGTCGACGAGATCCTCGGCGCGCAGAATCGAATGTCTCGCCAGAGGATGTGTCGGGGCCAGCAACGCCGAATCAAACACGTAACTCGCGATGCGCATCTGCTCGATGCCCTTGGGGACCGTCGCATGCAGATGCCCGACGCCGAGATCGATGCGGCCATCGAGCAACGCCAGAAATTGGTCGGGTGTCGGCAGCTCCTCGACCACGATCTCGACATCGGGATATCGCTCCGCACAGCGGCGCAGCACTTCCCGCATGACCGGACTGGCGTGCATGATGTCGACACCGCTCAACACACACCGCTGTCGATGCAATCGCCCGATGCGCGCGGCCTCGGCCACCGCCACGTCGACCGCCGCGAGCACCTTCGATGCATCGTGGGCGAGCGATGTCCCAGCCGCGGTCGGCCGTACGCCGCGAGGCAGCCGATCGAAGAGGTGCAAGCCGAGCTCGCGCTCCAACTCTTCGATGTGCCGGAAGAGCACCGATGGCGCGACGCCCAGTCGCTGGGCCCCTCTCGTCAACCCGGCTTCTTCCATGAGCGCGGCGAGTGCGCGGAGATGATGCAACTCGACCCCGCGGGTCTTCGGTGCGTCACGCGCGACGGTCGCCCGAGGCGACAGCGTCGCCCCGTCCCGGACGGCTTCGAAGACGTCGACGATCTGCCGGATGATCGGCCGCTGATCGTCGGCGCGCCACATGACGCCTTCCCAGAGCGGGATGGCCATCCCACGCACCGGCACGGCGATCGTGCCGTCGGGTGCTGACTCCACATACCGTAGCGGGAGCGGTTGCCATCCTTGGCCGGCCGACACCGCGAGAAACATCGCGTACACACCGCTATAGGTGTCGACGATGGGCGACGCGATGCCGAGCCGCGCGAGCTCATCGCGGAGCGCATCATACAGGTCCGGATGATAGGCGCGTGGCACCCACGCCATGGGATACAGACTCAGCTCGCCGGGCTCGATGACCGACCGCGACGCGAGTGGGTGTGTCGACGACACGAGCGCGGTCTCGAGCTTGGCGTTGATCAGTCGCTCGGCCGCGATATCCCGCAGGTCTGGGGGTGGCTCGACACCGATCGCCAGATCGAGCGTGTGGCCGAGGAGCCCGCGCCATTGGCTGGGCCCCGCTTCGAGGTCCTCGATCGTGAGCTCGATGTCAGGAAATTGTTCGCGAATGATCGCCAGTCCGCGCTGGACCAGGGCGGAGGCCAATGAGCCTCGCCCTACGCCGATCCGGACACTGCCACCAATGCCTTGAGCCGCGCGCGAGGCTCGAATAGCGGCGGCGCTCACCTGAGATAAAATCCCGCGGGTCGCATACAGCAGCGCCGCACCGGCCGGCGTCGGCTCCACGCCCTTGGCGTGCCGAGCCACGAGGTCGGAGCCGATCGCACCCTCGAGCAGCTTGAGCTGACGCGAGATCGCCGGCTGCGCGACGCCCAGCTTCGCCGCCGCGCGGCCGATGGTCCCTTCCTCGGCCACCGCGACGAAGTAGCGCAGCGCTCGGAGATCCAGCCCGCTCACGGGGCCCGCTTGCGCCGCGCGTGGCGAAGGAGCGCGCGCACCGCCCGCGCGGCGGGCTTCGGCTCATCGCGCCGCCACAGCACCTCGAGGCCCCACGGAATGGTGAGACCCACGAGCGGCCGTCGGACGGTGCCCCGCGGCACGCGCGCAGACTGTGACAGAAATCCCAGCGTCCAGCCGCGCCCCTCGGCGGTGAGCCGCCACAGGACCTGAATGCTGTTCACGGTCGTTTCGACGCGTGGGACAATGCCAATGCGCGCGAGCGCCTGCATGATCTGGTCGTAGAACTCGGGCTGATAGCCGCGTTCCATGAAGAGAAATGGGGCGTCGCGAAGGTCATCCGCCGTCAGCGTCCGGTGCGACGCCAGCGGGTGGTCTTCCGCGATCAGCGCCGAGTCGATCCGGTCGACGCTGAGTTGTTTCCGCGCGAGGCTCGCGGGCAGCGGTGCCCCGATCATCACGTGGCCGATACTCAAGTCGATCGTACCCGCGAGGAGTTCCCCCCGCTGGCGGGGCGTCGGGACATCTTCGATGACGATACGGACCGCCGGCAGGCTGACGGCGGTCTCCCGGAGCAGCACGCCGAGGAGCTTGCCGACCTCGTTGGTGGCGACGGCGCCGATCACACAGCGCATCGACATCTCGTTGCGCATCCGTGCCGCGTCGGCCGTCAGCGCGTCGACGGTCGTCAAGACACGCAGCGCATCGGTCGCCGCCGCGAGGCCCGCGTGCGTGGGTGCTGTCCCCTTTGCTCCTTTGGTAATAAGCTGAACACCGATCTCGCGCTCGAGATCCCTGAGTTGCCGCGAGAGTGCCGGCGGGGTCAGGCGCAGCCGCTGCGCGGCGCGCCCCAAGCTCTCCGACTGAATCACGGTCGCCAGAGCGCGCAGCTGGCGCAGCTCTAGTCCCCGAAGCACATCACCACGGGGTGATGCGCCATTAAGGGGAGTCGAGCCTCCACGAATCGTCTCGATAGCTCGCAGGGCATGCGGCCGGGCTTCGCTCGCGCGCCACATGAGCCCCGTGGCCATGGTGACGTGCAATCCCTCTACCGGGATCGCGACCGTGCCCGCGGGCGACATCTGCAATGCTTGTCGCGACCACAGGGTCCACCCGGCGCCGGAGCCGACGGCGAGCCAGACGGCTTTCGGGCCAGAGTAGCGGGAATTGAGCGGAGGACGGATCCCCAGCTGCCGCAACGTTTCGTCGACCACGCGTGGCGAGTCGGGGTGCCACTCGGCTCTCGGAAACAGCAACGGCACCGTGGCCAGATCCTCGGGACGCAGCACCGAGAGTGAAGCGAGCGGAGTCCCGATAGGGACGATCGCGCAGTCGAAGGGCACATCATAGAGCGCGGCCCACGCGAAGTCGTGCGTCGTCACGGGTGACCGCAACCCGATCGCGAGATCGAGCGCTCCCGTGCTCAGTTGCGCAAACTGTTCAGGCCCAGGCTCGACCTCGCGAATCTCGAGCTCGACGTCCGGCAGTCGCTCTCGAATCGCGGCCTCCGCGGGCTGAATGATCTCGAGCCACCAGGCGGATCGCCCGACACCGATGACGAGTCGCCCCGTGAGCCCATGCGCGGCATCGGCCGCCCGTCGAACGATCGACTCGGCCTGCGCGAGGATCACGCGCGCACTCGATGCGATGGATTCGCCGACCGATGTCAGCTCGACGCCCGCCGACTGTCGCGCGAGCAACTCCAAACCCAGCTCGCGCTCGAGGGCATGGATCTGACGCGAGAGCGCGGGTTGGGCGACACGAAGCCTCGTCGCCGCCCGACTCACGCTTCTCTCCTCCGCGACCGTTACGAAGTACCGCAGGTGCCGGAGATCCACTTGGTACCTCCCATGCCGAAACGGCAAGGAAGCCCCAACAAACAAGTATTGGCCCTCGCTCTACTTATGCCGCTAGCATAGCAGCACGCAAGAGGAGAGCACATCGTGGCTGAAGAAGATCCGTGTTGGCTGGCTAACGAAGGGGATGACGAGTCCGAGACGGCGCGCAAGGAGTTGATCGAGCTCCTGCTGACCCCAGGCGCGATCGCGACGTCCGTGCAGCCTATAGTTGATTACCACACGACACCGCCTACGCACTGGGGGGTGGAGTGCCTGACGCACGGCCCGCGGGGCAGTGTGTTTGCCGATGCCGAGGTGTTGTTTCGCACGACGCGCGTGGCCCGGCTGGAGGCCGAAGTGGACCGGGTGTGCGTCGCGATGGCGTTGCACTCGATGCGTCGCATCGCCCTCCCGTCGCGCATTTTCCTGAACGTTCACCCGTCGACGCTCAGTCGCGACGCGTGGTTCCCGGCGTACCTGCGGGAAGTCGCCGAGCGGTGGCGGATCGGCGTCGAGCGGCTGACGGTCGAGATCGTCGAGCACGATCGGCAAACGCTGACGGGTCGCGTGCTGCGGGCGGTCAACGCGCTCCGGGAGATCGGCGTGTCCGTTGCGCTCGACGACTGCGCGACCGACCTGGCGCACGATCCGATGCTCGTCGCGGTCCGCCCGGAATTCGTGAAGATCGCGAAGCACGTCATCTGGGGCGCGCGCCACTCGAACGCGGGATTCCGCCGGTTGGAGCGCCTCGTGGATTCGACCAGTGCGCTGACCACGCTCATCGCCGAAGGCATCGAGACCGCCACCGATCTCGAGATGGTGCGGAGCCTCGGCATCTCACTCGTGCAGGGCTTTTTCGTCGGCCGCCCGGTCGCGATATCGGCGCTGCACAGTGAGCGGTAGCCGCTCGATCGCATAGCGAAGCATGGTCCTCGGCATATGGCCCGCGTGCGCGTCGAGAAACCCGTGGAGTGTGGCGGGGGCGCGCTTACCCAGCTCCCGGAGCATCCAACCGGTCGCTTTGTGGATCAGATCGTGCTCGTCGGTGAGCAGCATCGACGCCACCCGCACCGTGTCGCGGTACTCGCCTCTCTTTATAAAGTGGTGCGTGGCGATGATCGCGATCCGTCGATCCCACACGTTTATCGACCGCGCCAGCACATCGAGCGTCTGCCGGCCCTTCGTCGTTAAGTGGGCTCCGACAATCCCCGGAGCGGAGCTGTCGACGAGATCCCAGTTGTTGATATAGAGCCGGTGCTTCATGTACACGCGATAGATCGCGGCGCGCTTGAGCGGTTCCGCTTTCGTGTAGGCGCTGACGAGGATCATGAGCGCCAAGTGCCGCTCCTCGTGCACGCGCGACCGGAGGAGTGGCGCCACCTCCGTCAGCGACAACGCCCGGTACTCGCGCGCGAGTTTCCGTAAGACCGGGACGCGAATGCCGAGGAACGGCTCAGCGGTTTTGAAGTATCCCTGCAGAAATCGCGCGCGCTCCGGCTCGGCCAGGCTCCGCAGACGCTGCCTGATGGTGGACACGCGCGTCGTCACAAAAGAGAGAATATCCGCCCAACCTGACGGCCAGGTTACGGGCGACGCACGCGCACATTCCCCTTGAAGGTGCGAACGTTGATGCGCGCCGACCCGTGTCCGACCACAAGCGATAGCTGCTGACCCCGCCCGGAAGCTCCGACGACTGGCCGCACGGCGGGGATGTCCGAGACGATAGTGCCAAGGACCGTCGTCACATCGCATTCCCCGCCGAGGGTGGGCGTGAGCGTCAGATCGACGGCTCCGGCATAGTCGTCGATATCGACGAGGCCTTGTTGCCCCGCATCGCCGGCGAACCGCACGTCCCCGTTCACCGTGCTGACCCGCGCCCGCTCGAGCCCGGTGGACGCCACCTCGATCGCGCCACTGACGGTCGATGCGGTGAGGTCGCCGACCTGGCCGCCCAGGGTCAGACGCCCCTGGCCAGTACGTGCCCGGACCCACGGCGCGGTGACCGCGATGTTCACCTCTCCCGAGATCGACTCCGCCTCGAGGTCCCGTACCGCGCCGCCGAGGTGGATGCGGCTCGATACACCGTAGAACCACCCTGACACGTCTGTCGCCTCGATGTCGGCGCTGACGGCCTTGATCGACACGAGGCTCGATCGGGGCACATAGACGTCCAGTGTCGCCGACCCGGAGTCGGGATCGACACTCACCTTCACGCCGCCGTGAAGGGCGCCGTAGTAGAACGTCGAGCCACGCGCGACGGTGCCGCGGACGACGACCGTGTCCTTGTCCCAACCCACGAGATGCACGCGGCCGGCCGGCACGAAGATCTTGACGCCCGCGCCCGGAGTGAGTGCTTGGCGGCGCTCGATCGGCGGTTGCAGTAGGAGAAGCAGGGCGAGGGCGATCATGAGGCGTTCGCCAAGAGCTTCATGAGGTCCACCTTGTGGGCGTAGGCCTCGGCCAGCAGTTGCGCCAAGGCAGGGTCATTTGGGCGCCGGGCCAGCTCGGCCCTGAGCTCGGTGATCGCGCTGTCGATCGTCCGCAGACTGCCACGCACCGATGCCTCGGTCTCTGGCCGCAATTCCCCGCGTCTCAGCTCGAGCTCGTCCAGCAGCTCTCGCTCTACCCGCGCGTCGTTCGAGGCATCCGCGGAATCCACTATGGCACGCACGGTCGCTGGCGCGACCTGCGTGACGTCGATGACCGATCTCGGCCGGTAGACCACGATGAGCACGATGGCTGCCGCGGCCGCGAGGCCAACGATCGGCCCGATCACGCGCCACCGACGCTTGGCTCGGATGCGCCCCCGAATGCCGGGCCACAGGTCATACGGCGGGTCGATCTCACGTTTGAGGTCCATCAGGAGACATTCTCCGCCATTAGCATGTGGCGCGCTTTCCAGAGCTGAGAGCGAACGGTGCCTGAAGCGCGGCCGAGCAAATTCGCGATCTCGTCATGGCTGTACCCTTCGATGTCGTGCAACACGAAGACAACGCGAGCCCCAGGAGGAAGGCGTAGCAGCGCGGCGTCGAGATCGATGCGTTCGTCGCTCTTCACCGGCGGTGTCTCGGCCACCATCGTATCGTCCAACATGACGCGTGCCTCCCGCCGCCTGGTCGATCGCATATCCTGCAGCACCACGTTGACGGTCAACCGGTGCAGCCACGATGCGAACGCGCTGTCGCCACGAAAGCTCTTGATACGCTCCCACACGCGCACGAACACATCCTGCACCCGCTCGGCCGCGTCCATGCGATCGCCGGTCAGGCGCAGGCACAGCGCATAGGTCCGGGCGGCGTAGCGCCGGTACAGCGGCTCGAACGCGTCGAGGTCACCCCGCTGCACCCGGCGCACCAGCGCCACGTCGTCCAGATCCGTCACATCGCTAACACGTAGGCCATGCGCGCGCTGTCTCCGGCGTCGTCGCCATACCCGCCGGCGATGAGCACCTGACCGCCGCTGAGGGCGGTCGCGGTCGAGTAGTAGCGGGCGGCCGAGAGACCACCGGTCACGGGCGCGAAGACTCCACGTGCAGGATCATACACTTCGAAACCGGCACCGCCACCGGCGACGAGGACGCGTCCGTCGTCGAGTGTGACGACCGCGTGCGAGAGCTTATATCGCGCCTCGTGCAGCTCGCCTGTTGCATGAAATTGCCGCGTCGCCGGATCATACACCTCGGCCGTTCTCGACTTAGCCCGCCCGTCTTCGGTACCAGATCCCCCGACGATCAACACACGTCCGTCAGGCAACACAGCCGCCGCGGCCTTGCGTCGGGTCTCTGTCATATCGCCGATAGATGTAAACGTGCCGGTCGCTTCGTCATAGACCTCGGCGCTGTTGAGCGTATGCTGCAAATCGGGTTCGCCACCTGCGATGAGAACGCGTGCACCGCGGAGCGGTGCCGCGACATGATAGGCCCGGGCGACAGCCATATCGCCGGTTGGCACGAATCGCCCGCTCGCCGGATCGTATAGCTCGGCGCTCTGGGTAGCGACCTCGCTGGGCGCATCGACGCCACCGGCGATGAGCACGCGACCGTCTGGCAGGAGCGTAGCGGTGGCCTCCGCGCGCGGCACCGCCATGTCGCCCGTGGGCGTGAACCGCCCGGTGGTAGGATCGTAGAGTAGGGCGCTGCGATAGATGTGGCCATCGCCACTGTAGCCACCAGCGAGGAGCACGCGCCCGTCTTTGAGCAGTGTCGCGGTCTGGCTCATGCGCGCTTCGGGCATCTCGCCCGTCGACATGAACTGTTTGGTGGCGGGATCGTACAGCTCGGCCGTCGCCAGGACCGCGTGGTTGCGGATCATGCCGCCGGCGATAAGGACCCGGCCATCGGCCAATCGCGTGGCGCTGTGGATCGCTCGCTGCGCGTGCATCTCGGGGCACGTTGGGCACAGGAGCAGGGCAACTAGAAGCGGGAACGTCAAGTGGCACCTCCTCGTCGTCTGGGTTGACGAAGGTGAGATGCCACTCGGCGGCTCCGTGCTTATGTCAGCATCCCCCTTCGTTCCCGGTCGAGGTAGCGAAGGCGTGGCCGACCTGGTCGAGATCGATCGGCTCGACATCCTTGGCATCAGACCGCCCGGTCACCCGCTCGAGGCTGACCTTGGCCTTGGCGTACGTGGAGTCCACGGAGAGGGCTTTCTCGAACACCGACTTGGCCTGGGTCACGTGTCCGGTGCGCTCCAGCGCCAGTCCCAGGTTGTTCTGGAACGTGGCGTTGTTCGAATCCAGCTGAGTCGCCCGTGCCAATGGTGAGAGTGCGTCGACATACCGACCGTTGTCGATCAGCACCAGGCCCATGTCGTTCATGGCCCATGTGTCGGTCGAGTCGATCGTGATCGCCCGGCGATAGGCATCGAGCGCCTCGTCGACTTTTCCTAGCCGCGCGTTGATACGGCCAAGCACACGCCAGCTCGAGCCGTTGGTCGAGTCGAGCGCAATGGCCGCTTGGATCTGCTCGAGCGCGTCACCCGCCTTGTCCTGCTCGAGCAACACCCGGCTCAGGTTGACCAGCGATTTCACTTGCTTGGGATCCTTGGCGATCGCCGCTTCGAACGCATCCCGCGCGCGATCGAGCTGGCCTGACTTCCAGGACGAGAGCCCGAGCATGTAATAGCCCCAGGCATTATCCGGGCGATGCTTCGTGTAGACATCGAACATTCCCACCGCGTCAGAGTACCGGTGCGCGGTGTACGCCGATTCTGCCGTGGTGTACGAGACGTTCTCCGGGATCACCGGAGCACTCGGCGGCGTCGTGGCTTCCACCTTTGGGGTCGTCACCGGTTCGCCGGTCGAGACCTGTTGGTGTTTTTCGTGGCCGCCGCAAGCGGCGAGGGCGAGTGTGGCGATTGCTGCGATCGTGGGGCGGTACATAGAGACCTCGGGGTTGGGGTTGTGCCCCCACCCAAGGCAATCGCATGACCACGAATTACGCGGCCATTCGCGTCCGCGTAAAGCCCAATCCCACTCTGACTTACGTGGGTGGCCCCCTTCGATCACCCTCACCACTGTGTTCGCGTGGACACGTACCGCGAGGCGGCGGTGTGTCCACGTGTCCTCAGTGCGAACTCAGTCGCGCGAGATGCCGTGCCGCCGCATGATCTTGAGCAAGCTCGCATGATCCGCGAGCCCGAGGTCGGCGGCGGTGCGCGTGATGTGCCATTCGTTGCGATCCAACGCCTCGACCACGATGCGCCGCTCGGCTTCTGCCTTTCGCTCGACAAAGGTGCGCGCCGAGGGAGAAGTGGGAATCGAGCCGTCGCGAATTTCCGGGGGGATGTGCTCGGCGCCAATGATGTCCCCGTCGGCCGCGATGACCATACGCTCGACGACATTGCGCAACTCGCGCACGTTGTTCTGCCGCCAGTCGTACCCCATCAAGATGGGCAGCACGTCGGGCGCGAGCCGCTTCCGCCGCATGCGAAACCGTTCGCCGATGTGCGCAAGCAGATGGTCGACGAGCTCGGGCAGATCGGACAGCCGATCGCGCAGCGGCGGCACGTGCAGGACGTGGACGTTGAGCCGAAACAAGAGATCGCGCCGAAACCGCCCGTCTTTCGACTCGGCCTCGAGATCCCGATGCGTGGCGGCGACCACGCGCGCGGGCACCTGAATCGGCCGGTTCGACCCGAGCCGAACGATGGCGCGCTCTTCGAGGACGCGCAGGAGCTTGGCCTGCGCCGGCAGCGGCAGCTCGCCGATCTCGTCGAGGAAGAGCGTGCCGCGACCGGCTTCCTCGAACGCCCCTTTCCGCGCCGTAGCCGCGCCGGTGTACGCGCCACGCTCGTGCCCGAACAACTCGCTCTCGACGAGCTGCTCGGGCAGCGCCGCGCTGTTGACGGCGATGAACGGCTCCCGAGGGCCGGCGCTCAACCGGTGCACGTCCCGCGCGACGAGCTCTTTGCCCGAGCCGCTCTCGCCGATGATCAAGACGGGACTCGGGATCGGTGCCACGCGTGCGATCGCGTCTTTGAGTCTCGCAATCGCCGGGCTCGAGCCGCGTAACGCGCTCTCGTCCGCGGCGTACCGACGCAACGCCATCACCTCGGCGATCATCTGGCGCCGCTCGACGGCGTTCTCGATCTCCTGCGCCAGGCGTTCGACGGGATCGTCCTTGCTGACAAAACCGTACGCGCCGAGCTTCACGGCCTGGACACACCGGTCATAGCTGCCCGTGCCCGTGTACACAATCACGGGTACGTCGATGCCCTTCTCTTTCATGGCCCGCAACACCCCGAAGCCGTCCATCCGCGGCATCTCGAGGTCGAGGATCACGCAGTCGACCGTCTCCCGCGAGAGAATATCAAGCGCATCGTTCCCAGACCCGGCGATGAGCACCTCGTGCTGCGCCAGCCGCTTGAGATCATACGCGTACTGCTCAGCCAACGCGAGATTATCATCGCAGACGAGTACGGTCGTCATGGGTGCGGAGTTATAAGTGAAACGTGACCGCGACGCGAGTGCCGCGGCCCGGCGCCGTGTCGACCGTCAGGGTTGCCGCGAGGTCGGTGACGAGTCGTCGCACGATGGACAGCCCGAGCCCGGGCCCTTCGAACGCCTGCGCGAGCTGCTCCTCGGTCATGCCGCTCCCGGTATCCTCGATCGTGAGCTGTCCAGTGGCGGTCGTCGTGATCGTCAACGTCCCTCCCTGGCCCATGGCGTTGACCGCGTTCGTCGCGATGTTTTCGATAATGCGCCGCATACCCACGGGGTCGGCTGTGATCTGCGGCATAGCGGGATCGAGCGCCAGCCTGAGGGTGATGCCGTCCGGCACGACGACGGATCGCGCGATGGCGTTGACGTCGATTCGCTGGGGCTCGGCGCGCGGCGTCAGCAACGCATAATTGCGCGCGAGCGCATCGAGATACGCCACGCTGGCATCGAGCGTGGCGCGCCGCTCGGCGAACACCGGCGCGAGCGCGCCCGGATCCTCGCGGGCGACCTGGTCGAAGTGCCTGAGCACATGTCTGAGGGGCGCCAGGCCATTCTTGATGTCGTGCGTCACCTGCCGGGACAGATCCCCGACCGTCGCCCGCCGCTCGGCCTCTCGCAACCGCACGGCGCTCGATCGCAACCTGCGCACGAGCGCGCCGAGCACGCGGCTCAGCGTGCCGATCTCGTCGTTCCGATTTGTCGCGAAGTGGACGTCGAGCCGATCGAGATCCAGCCGCTCCGTTTCGGCCGCGAGCGCCGCCAACGGTTGCCCGATGCGGGCCGCGAGCGCGACCGCCCCCAGCGTCGCGGCAATCGCCACCAGCGCAACGGCGGCCGCGAACCAGCGGTCGACGCTGTGCCGCAGTGCCGTCAAGTCGGTAGTTGGATGCGCGATGACGAATAGCGCTTTCCCCAGCGAATCAGCCGCAACAAACGGGAAGGGGATCTCAGCGACGACGTCATCGAGCGCCGAGTCACCTGGCAGGAGCAGCGACACGGTCAGCGTGCTGTCCGTGCGGAGCCGCCCGAGAAACGCCGAGTCGACGGCGATGCCACCGACCAGCGTGACGCGGCGATCGCCGACGCGCGTGCTGTCAGCACGGGCCAGCACGAGCCGTGGGCCGTCGGGTGTGCGCGCGTGGACGAGCGCCGCGCCTCCAGCCAACAGGCGTGGCAGCGCCGGGTCGAGCCGGTCGTACTCGTTGCGAAAATGCCCGGAGCTCAGGATCCGTCCGTGCTCGTCCTGCAACTGGAGCATGTCGAGCCCGGTCATCCGCATCGCCTGAGCGGCGTAATCGAGCAGGTACGCGCGCTCGCTGGGGTCGCGCAGTGCCGCGCGCAGGCGCTCGTCATCGGGCACTGCGTCGCGCAACGACGCGAGCCGATCGCCGACCGCCGCGCTGGTCTGCGAGAGATCCGTGCGCGTGACCGCCGTCAGCGCCGCGACACGCGAGCGATATTGTGCGGTGAGCCGCTGGTCCATCTCGCGCCGCACGCCGATCGCGAGCCCGATCAGCGGCACGAGCGCGATCAGCCCGAATGCGATGAAGAGCCGCGCGCGGAAACTCACGGCGTGGTCTCCAGCCGCATGCTCCCCGTCGTATCGGCCACGACGCCGACGGCCCCCCGACGAACGATCAGCTCCGAGCGTGTCTCGATGAGCGGCTGCGCCTTCAATGCCCCGAACGCGCACGTATCGTTGCCCGCCGGCCGCGCCACGAGATACCACCCGTGGTCCTCGCTCGCTAACGCCCGGTCGAATGCCGCATGCCCGAGCGGGATGGCGCTCGTCGCGAGGCCGGTGCCGACGAAGCGCTCGGCAATCGACCGGGCGATGCTGTCGCCGGCCATGTATGTGATTGGACGCATCGGGCCATCGAACACTTGAGCGCATTGCGCGCGCGGGATGCGGGCTTCGGCGTGAACGGCGTTGAGTACGTCGGGGGTGGGCGGGGTACCGGGCGACACCAGGACGTATTGTCGATCCCACGGCAATGGGATCGTCGCGAAGTCGGAGCGTGATGCCGCGTAGCGTATTACCGAAGGTCGATCGGTCACCACCACATCGCCCCCGCCGTCGATCAAATCGAGCGCGCCGCGATTGGACACGACGCGAACGTTCGCTCCGGGCGCGAGATGCCGTGCGAGCGCGACGCCGAACGAGTCGGTCGCGGCAATACGCAGTGAGTCAGCGGCGATCGTGGGGCCGGCGAGAATGACAGACACCGGCGACGGCGCGGGCGTGACGGCGTGGCCGCAGGCGAGTACGCACACCAAGAGCATGGCGTGACGTGTATTCACTACCGAAAGCTAAGACGTGGACGCGCCCGGTACCTTGCCCGCGACGCGGGCGGGATTGCCGACCATGATGACATTCGCGGGCACGGCGCCCGAGCAGATGGCGCCGAAGGCGATGACGCTGTTATCGCCAATCGATGTCCCGGGCATGATGGCCGTCTCCGGCGCGATCCAGACGTTCTCGCCGATCGTGATCGCCGCGGTCCGAACCGGCGCCGAGGGATCGCGCCGGTTGATGGCGATCGAGTGGAAATCGGTATCCATGATCCGACACTCGGACACCTGGCAGAGGCTCCCGATCGAAATGCGCTCCATGCACCCGAACCGCACGGCCACGAGGTCGACCTTGTTGCCGACGGTAATGACGGCGTCGACGCTGTGGGTGAACGGCGTCGTCCGGTGGATGACACGGACGTCATCGCCGAAGACCACGCGGCCGGGCCCGCGGACGACCAGCGAGCCGAAGACCCGCAGATTGCGGCCGGCCTGAAACCGGCGACCTCGCAACGGCAAGTAGGCCTTGTAGAAGTGGCCTTTGAATATCGCGAACCCCACCCGGAGGACGTGACCGGGTTCGGCGAAGATCCTACGAAACCGGGATTGGGTCACGAGTCTCGTCGGCCGCCGCGAGCCGGAGAAGCTCGGCGCGGTCGACCTTGCCGTTCGCGTTCAAGGGAAACTGATCCAGTCGAACAATCTTACTCGGCACCATGTACGTTGGCAGCACCATGGCCGCCGCCCGCCGGAGCGCATCGAGCGACTCGACCGCGCCGGTCACGAAGGCAACGACGCCCAACGCTTGCGCCTGCGCAATGGGGTACCCCACAGCCACGGCCCCGGTCACGCCAGGCTGCAGCCTGAGTACACCCTCGATTTCGGCCGGCTCGACCCGGAATCCCAGAATCTTGAGTTGGTGGTCGACCCGGCCGAGGTAACTGTAGATCCCCGACGGATGCTCCATCACGCGGTCGCCGGTGCGGTAGAAGCCCTCAACGAATCGGCCCGCAGTTTGGGCCGCATCGCGCCAGTATCCGGGTGCTGTCTGCAGCCCGCCCACCAAAAGCTCCTCATCGACCACCCGCGCGGCGAGCCCGTTCAGTGGCCGCCCAATGGGGACGATGCCATTCACAGACTCGTGCGCCACGCCGTCCCAACGATAGACGAAGCAGGCGATGGTCAATTCGGTCGGTCCATAGAGATTCTCGACCGTCGAATTCGGCGCCGCCGCCTGCCATCGCTCGGCGGTCTCGTTGGTCAATGGCTCGCCGCAGAAAAGACTCCACCGTAGGCTCGGCATGGACCCAGCCGGGATACGATCGCGAGCCAGGACGGCCGCTGAAGGCACGGAGAACCATGACGTGAGCTGGTGTGCGTTCACAAACCTGGCCGGCGCCAGCATCTCGATCGGTGCCATCGCATAGAGGCACGCGCCGGCGTTCCATGTCATAAAGAGATCGTGAACCGACAAATCGAACGTCTGATCGAACGTCTGCGAGCACCGATCGTCGGCGGTCAGCCCGTATCGGGCACCCATGACGTCGAGATAATGCAGGACGTTCCGGTGCGTGATCCCGACACCCTTTGGCTCACCGGTCGTTCCGGATGTGAAGAGCAGATAGGCCAGGCTATCAGGATCCACGGCCGGCAGATCGTCGAGCGGAACGTGCTCCCCTGGCTGATCCCCGTGGATGAGCACCGGGACGTCTCCAGCCACGGCATCGAGCAAGGGCGCCGTGTCGCGATCGACAATGATCGCGTCGAGCTCCGCGCGACGGGCCATGAAGCGGGTCCGCTCGATGGGCAGCTTGGGATTGAGCGGCACGAATGCCGCCCCGCTGCACAGGGCGCCGAGCGTGCCGACGTACGCGACCTCGGATCGCGCTGCGAACACCCCGACACGCGCCGCGGGCCGGCCCAGCGCGCGCACGATGGCCGTGGCGAGGACGCGGGCGCGGAGGGCGAGGGCTTCGTATGTGAGGATCTGGCCGCGGACGACTACGGCCGGCGCATTCGGGTGAACCGCGGCGCTGGCCAGCACTCCCGTGCGCAGCGACCGCGTGTCCTCCGTCACGACACGAGGGCGGGCGCGTTCGATGTGTGGGCTTCGATGAACTCGCGGATGGTGCGATAGCGGGTCAGCGTGACGATTTGCTCGTCCGAGATCGTGAGCCCGTAGGTCTCCTCGAGCGACAGAATGAGCGCGACGTGATTGACGGAGTCCCACTCCGGGATGGAGTTGAACTCGAGGTCATCGTTCAGCGCGGCGGGATCGACCCGCAATGCGTTGGCGACGACCTCAGCGAGACGCATGGGCATGAGTGCTCTGAGTCGTAGTTTGAGCGCGGCGGATGGCGATGCCGGTGTGTTCGAGCTCTTCTCGTGACGGCGGAATGTCGAGAATGAAGACACTCGCGCCGAGTCCAACATAACGCGCCAACTCATCGGCGACGCGTTCATACGTACCAACCAAGTACGGACAGAACGTCGCCGAGGTCTGGAACGGGCCCAGCCAGTACGGGTGATCCGGCGAGGCGGGCCGCTCGTCGAGCGACGAGAGCTGCTTGTGCCACTGAGAGTCGGACACTTTCATCGCCAGCCCGTGGGTGATGCGGCCGGCGCGCGTGTCCGGAAAGCGCTCATACGCGACGTCCCAGGCTTCGTCCGCGGTATCGCGGGCAATGATGCCGACCCTCACGCCCCGCCGTCTGCCATCATTCGGGGCCGGCCGCGTATCCTCGCCGATGGGCTCGGGATACGTGACGCTGATAGCGCCCATGGTCACCGCGGCGGCTTCGCCGGCCGGGGAGGACCCGGACACCAGGATGTCCGGCTGCAGCTCCGGTGAAAGGCTCGGGGCCATCCGGAGATTCCGCACCCGATAGTGCTTCCCCTCGTGCGTCACCGGCCCTTGATCGGCGAGCAGCGACTTGATGACCGCCACGTACTCGATCAATCGCTCGTAGCGCTCGTCGTGAGGGGTGGGGTCGCCAAGCGCGAGGAGATCGTTCCGAAATCCACCCGCGACCATGTTGAGCGCAACGGCGCGCCCATGCATCCAGCCGAAGGATGCCACCATCTTGGCCGCGGACAGCGGGGTCATGTAAGCGGGCTGGACCGCGACCAGCGGCACGAGCTGTTTCGTATGCTGGATAACGAGTTGGGATACAAGCCACGGGTCCGCGATGCCGTTGTCTGTGTAGACCAGCATCCCGTGGCAACCGGCCTCTTCACTCCATCGCGCAACGTCGATGACTCGCTGGGTGTAGAGCTCCCGAGCGATATCACGCGACTGCGGGCACGTCGCGTAGATCTGCACGTTCTGGGATCGTTGCACCTAGTGCGCCGCGATCTGTGCGTTGAAAACGTCCGTCTAAGACTAAGTCACACGTAGTCTTCTACATAAACATCTGTTGCACCACCCTGATTGCGTTGCGCCAATGCATCAGAATGTTGCTCGTTACGCTCAACGCTTAAGCTGTTCGCATGAACGTAATTGGCATTAGCGGGTTCGAGGGCGCTGTCCCGTTCAAGCGCCGACACTGGCCATCGCTCGACCCCCGTGCCTACAGGATCTCCCAGGGTCATGACGCGGCGGCCGCACTTGTTTCCTCCGGCCGGATTGTCGCGGCAGCCGCCGAGGAGCGATTTGATCGGAACAAGCACTCGGCCCACTTTCCCGTCCAGGCGATCCGCTGGTGCCTGGAGCAGGCCGGCTTGTCGATCGACGACGTCGACATGCTCGCGCACGGCTTCGACTACGGGCCCTATCGCACGATCTACTCGGCCGATCCGACGACCCGGAAGCTCTACGAGGACGTCCTCTCGCGCGACGCGCTCGTCAAGTTGGTCGAGCGCGATCTGCCCGGATTTCCGGTCGAGCGCGTGTGCCAGGTGCCGCACCACGTCGCGCACGCCGCGAGCGCGTACTGGACGTCGGGGTGGGACGAGTGCCTCGTCATCGTCGTCGACGCCATGGGTGAAGCGCACGGCAGCACAATTTTTCAGGGACGTGGCGGCGAGCTCACGCGTCTCAGATCAATCGGCGCCCAAGACTCGATCGGCGTCTTCTACTCGCTCGTCACGTACCACCTGGGGTTCGACTTCAACTCCGACGAGTACAAGATCATGGGGCTCGCGCCATACGGCGATCCCTCCCGCTATCGCGAGTTCTTCGCGAAAGAAGTCGTGCTGCGCGACGACGGAACCATCAAGATCCCGATGCTGCAGCTCAACACCACGCGCGATGATCGCGAGAACTACGGAGCCACGCTCTCCTATCTGTCGCAACACCTGCTGCCCGCTCGCGACCCCGCTGGCGATATCTCCGACGAACATCGCGACGTCGCCGCGGCTCTCCAGGAATGCCTGGACAACGTCATGCAGCACATCTGCGGAAGCTTCCAGCGAGCATCAAATCAATCGCGCCTCGCCCTAGCCGGTGGCGTGGCGCTGAACTGCACAGCGAACGGCCGGCTTATCAAAGCCGGACTCTTTGACGAGATCTACGTCCAGCCTGCGGCCGGCGACGATGGAACGGCCCTCGGTGCGGCGCTCTACGCCAGCGCGAAGCGCGGCGTCATTGCCAATAAGCGAATGCCGGCACCACTGCTCGGTCCATCTCACGATGCCGCCGCGGTCGACCGAGCCATCGCGGCGGCGGCGCCAAAGATCAAGGTGCAGCGTTTCGCATCGCTGGCTGAAACGTGTACAGCAGCGGCTCAGCTTATCGCCCAAGGCAAGGTGCTCGCCTGGCACCGCGGCCGTATGGAATTCGGCCCGCGCGCACTTGGCAACCGCAGCATTCTCGCCGACCCGGGCCACCCGGAGATGCGCGACCGTATCAATAGCATGGTCAAGAAACGCGAAGCCTTCCGCCCCTTTGCTCCCGCGGTCTCGCTCGGCGAAGTCCACAAGTGGTTCGACGTCGCGGCCGGCTCCGTCTTCCCCTACATGATCGCCGTCGTCGACGTCCGTGAAGCGCACCGCGCCTCGCTCCCCGCGATCACGCACGTCAACGGCTCAGCGCGCGTGCAAACCGTGTCCGACGAAGACAATCCGGCCTTTCACGCGTTGCTCCGCGCCGTCGGCCGCACCACCGGACGCGAGATGGTGCTCAATACGAGCTTCAACGTGAAAGGTCAGCCGATCGTCAACACGCCAGATGAGGCAATAGCGACATTCCTCGACACGGGAATCGATCATCTCTTCGTAGAGAACAATCTCATAAGCCGTGCGTGATCTGGATCACGCATTCTAAAGTGTGTTGCATGCTATCGTAGGGCCTGGTTGTCGAGCAACGCTCGGCACGATGCTTGACTTAGGAGACAAGCATGTGGGCTCTACTGAGATCGTCATCACACCGCGGGCACTGGCGGACCGCGCACGCCTATCGTTCGGCGGGAGAACGCGCCAGCACGGCCCTCTGGTGGGCCGTCATCGCCTCGACGTGCATCGCTGCCGTCGGGTACGCCGTCTACCTCTTTCAATGACGATGCGCTAGGCGCATCCAACTGAGATAGCGCTCGCGCTGGTCCGGGGTCAGTACTGAAACAATTTCCATCTGTGCGCTATCGACCCCGGGCCGCGTGGCGCGCCACGCCGAATCAAGCGCGGCTTGGTGCGTGGCCAGGATACGGGCGATCGCGTCGTGCTGCGCCGTACTGAGTCCCAGTCGCCTATCCATTTGCGTCAATAACACGGTCGCGTCCATCGGGTTAGCCGCTGGAGCGGACATTCGAGTGTGCTCTCCGACCGCGCCGGCGACGACACCGAGTATGGTCGCGACGACCAACGCCAAAGCCTGCCTCGCGCCGGGACTCACGGTTGCCCGGCCATCATCGCGGCGATGCTCGGCGCTTGCCCTGGTGCGGTCAACATAACGGCGATGCTCGGCGGGCGATCCTCCGCGACAACGGGCCGACGCCCACTCGCCAACAGCAGCGTGAGCGCCGCCGCCGTCGCCAGCGGTGGAGCCCAGGTCGCAACGCGGAGCCACGACGACTGGCGCCGCTCGCGTACCTCGGCCACGATGCGCGTCGAGAGCCCTTCCCAGTACTCCGGATCGTCACGCATCGAATTTGGCGCGTATCGCCTCGCGCGCGCGATGGACGTGTTGGCGCACCGTCGATGGCGCAATGTCGAACATGGTTGCCACCTCCTGTATGTCGAGTCCACTCTGGACGACGAGATCGAAGCACTGGCGCTGCATGTCGGGCAGCTCCCCGACGACAGCCGCTACCCGATCGAGCGTATCGCGCACGGCGGCGAGCTGCGCCGGATCGGGTGCCGCGGGGTGCGCCGGCCGCCATGCCCGCAACAACCAGCGGCGACGCGCGGCGCGCCGCCGATATTTCGCGGCCACACGCCGGACGATCCCGTAGAGCCAGGGCCCCGCGGATTCGCCCTCCCGAAACGCCGCGGCCCGATCGAGCGCGATCACGAACGCTTCGGCCACGATATCCTCCGCGTCGTCCGCATCACCGACCAACTGCCGGGCGAACAGCGTGGCCCGCCGGACATACCGCCGCACGATCTCCCCGGTTGCCGCGTCATCGCCGGACGCCGCACGACGCAAAAGGTGCCCGTCATCCGCGTCACCCACGTCAGAGCGGCCGCACCGCCGCGCCAGGCGGCATGCGCGCGGCGCGCACAGCTGGAAAACTCGCCGCGGCAAGTCCAGCGAGCACGCAAGCTGCGCCGGCCACCGCGACCATCGTTGCTCCGCCCGGCGGCCCTGCGACGAGGCCAACCCCGGCGCCGAGCACCGCGCCCGGGACGCACACAAGCGCCGCCTCAGCGAGGAATTGCGCAACGATCCTGGGCTTCGTCGCGCCTACCGCTCTCCGCACTCCGATCTCGGCTCGGCGCGCACGGACGCCGAGCGCGGTCCAAGCGGCGATTCCGCCGGCGGCTGCCGCGAGCAATGCCGACGCGGCAGTTATCGCAAACCACCTGAGCCGTTTCGCTGCGGTCGACCGAAGCGAGACGAGCCGCTCCTGGGTCTCGATGCGGACGTCCCCGAAATGATGGCGTCGCCGAAACAGGTCCCCAATAGCCACCGTCACCGACAGATCGCGCACCCGCGCATACAACCGGGCCACATACGTGACCGAGTAGAGCCGGCGGTTCGCGGTTGTCAGCGGCACGAAGACGATCTCGTCCTCGTTGAACGCATCCAGCCCCGTCCCGCGTTCGGCGAGCATACCGACAACGGTAAACGGAATCCGCCGGATGCGCAGCACGTCTCCCACGGGATCGCGGTCCCCATACAGGTCGCGCGCCACCCGAAACCCGATCACCGCGACGCGCACCGCCGCATTGGCTTCTTCCACCGTGAAGAACCGGCCACCCTCGAGTGGTGCGTCGCGCAACGTCCCATACGTGGCGTCGACGCCATTGACGTTGACGCGCCGCGCCAAGCTACCCGCCGTCACCGGCTCGCTCTCTCCATATTCGGCCGCCACGGTAAGCACTCCCGGGACTTCTTTCGCCATCGCCTGGGCGTCCGCTCGCGCGAGCGTCCGCACGATATCCCCCGTGCGTGCTTGCCCGCCGCGATTGCCGGCGTCGACCGCGCTCACGATCACAACGTCGGCGCCCATTTGCCGCACCGACTCCAGCGTGCGCTGCCGTCCACGCTCGGCGACCGTTACGGCAATCACCAGTGCGACCAGCGGCAGCGCAACGCCCGCCACGCCGAGCCCCGCGACGACCGGCCGGCGCGTGACTGCTCTCAGTACATCGAGAGCGCCTCTCACTTACGGCGCGGCCTCGCGCAAGACTATGGCGGGGTCGACGGACGCGGCTCGCCGTGCCGGCACGTAGCCGGCGATCACGCCGACCAGCGTGGTTGCCAGAACCGCTCCGAGCGTCACCGGCCAGTCGATGGCTAAGTTCGCGCGCATCATGGTCGCGCCGAGTGCGGTCACACCGACACCGAGGAGTGCGCCGAGTACGGCCGCCGCCGTCGCGGTGCACACCGATTCGGCCCAGAACTGGAGCAGGATGTCCCGGCGCGTGGCGCCGCAGGCCCGGCAGGTCGCGATCTCGTGGCGGCGTTGCAGGGCTGCCGTCACGGCGAGGACTGCGACAATGACGCCGCCGAGTCCGAGGCCGAGTGCGCCGACCCACCATAACGTTCTCGCGAGGCCGGAGTCGACGGACTCCATTCGCGCGAGCATCGCGCGTGGGGCGATGACTCGGAAGTCGTCGATCTGGCCCGGGGCCAAGGCATGTCTCGCCCTGACCACCCGCTCGACTGCTCCCTGTGTTTCCTGCCATGCGTCGGGCTTCGCCAGCGCCACATCGATGAGATTCAACGACGTCTTGTTGAACACGCGCCTGGACGCTGTGCCAAGTGGGATATACACGATGTTGTCGAGGCTGATGCCACCTGGTCCGGCGCCGTTCGGGGCGAGCACGCCGACAACGTCGAAATCGATGCCGCTCAGTCGGACGCGCTGTCCGACGGATGCCCGGAGACTGGCGGCGACGCCCGATCCGAGAACGGCCACGCGAGCGTCCGTATCCTGGAAGTACGACCCGGATGCGACGGAGTCGCCGTGCAGCGACCGCCAGTTAGCGGTCACGCCCCACAGCGATGTCGTGGTGTTCTGCCCGTTGGCTTCGGCGACGATTTTCGATGCATCCTGCGCCAGGCCGACCTCTCGAATACCGCTGACCTGAGCGGTGATGGCCGCGGCATCGTCTGGCGTCAATGTCGTAACGGCGTCGGCCGCGGTCGACATGCCGCGCTGAGCGGGCCCGCCGGGTTGCACAAAGAGCACATCGATAGACCCGAACATGGCCTTGAAGCTCCCACGCACGGCCCTCCTCGCGCCTTCTCCCGTTGCCACCGTGATCGTGATCGCCAGCACGCCGATCACAAGTCCCATACCCGATAAAATCGTGCGCACCCGCGATCGCGACATGGCCCGCCACGAGAGTCTGGCCAGTGTGCCTAGCCTCATGCGATCCTCCCGTTGGCGAGCGTGATACGGCGATCGGCTTGTGCGGCGACCGCGGGGTCGTGAGTCACGAGGACGACCGTCAGCCCATCGTCATTGAGATCATGGATGAGTTGCAGAACCTGAGCGCCAGTCGCCGCATCGAGATTTCCGGTCGGCTCGTCGGCCAACAGCAGCGACGGAGACATGACGAGCGCCCGCGCGATCGCCACGCGCTGCTGCTCGCCGCCCGAGAGCTCGGCCGGATAATGGCGGGCGCGATGCGCAACGCCGACCCGCTCGAGGAGTAGTGGTGCCGCCGAGGCGTCCGGGGCTGCGCCGTTCGCGTAGAGCAGCGGCAGTTCGACGTTCTCGATCGCCGTCGCTCGCGGGAGCAAGTTGAAGCTCTGAAACACGAACCCGACGCGGCGGTTTCGGAGGTGCGACAGCTCGGCGTCGTCCAGGCCCTGGACCGGTGTGCCGTCGAGGACGTATCGCCCTGTGGTCGGTGCATCCAGGCAGCCGAGGATCTGCAGCAACGTCGACTTGCCAGATCCCGACGCCCCGACGATCGCGACGAACTCGCCGGTCTCGACACGGAGCGACACGTCGGACAACGCCGTCACGGGCGCAGCCCGGCCGGTATACGTCTTTGACACATGTTGTAGCTCGATCATGGGATCCTCACCGTGGTGGTCATCTGCGGCAGTAAAAGACCGGCTGGTTTGTCGATGCGGACCGTGACCTCGTAGTCGACGACACCGCCGATGATCGTGGCGTCGGGCGCGATACGGGTGACGCGTCCGGCGAAGACGCGATCCGGATACGCGTCGACCGTAAACGACGCCGAGTCGCCGACGCGCACGCGCCCGATGTCGGTCTCGTCGACGAGCGCGACGCATTCGAGGCGCGATGGGTCGATGAGCACTACGAACGTCGGTGCGGCGAGCGATGCCGCGACGGTCTCGCCCTCGTGCGTCGCGATCGAGGCGACGACGCCATCGATGGGCGCGCGGACGACCGTATAATCGAGGGCGAGCGCCGCCAGCTCGCGGTCGGCGGCCGCGGCCGCGAGCCGCGCGCGGGCGACGGCGGTCGCGCTGGCGGCGGCCTGGAGCTGCTGCCCGGGGGCGCCGTTGATCGCACGAAGGGCGTTGAGCCGCGCGAGATCCGAATCGGCTGCATCACGGGTGGCTTCGAGCTCGGCGATCCGCGCCTCGGCCGATGCCAGCCGTGCTCTCGCCTCGCGATCGTCGAGCGCCGCGATCGTATCGCCGCGCCGCACGCGCATACCTTGCGCGACCGCGAGGCGCCGGACGACGCCAGATGTCCGAGCCCCGACGTCGACCCGCGCGCCGGCCACGAGTCGGACGCTGCCGGTCGCCACCACGCGCGGAGAAACCTCGCGCGCGGTAACGACGGCGGCCCCTGTTGGAGCCGCCGGCGCGCTCTGTGCGCAGCCGGCGACCACGAGCACCCAAGCGAATCGCATCACCCGTGTATTGCCGCCAAGCGCGGGTGCGTTTACTGCCCGGTTAGATTTCTCGTGTGAGACCGAAGTCGAAAGAGGGGCCGACCACCTGGCGCGAGAAGGTCCAGGTCCTCCGCTACCTGCCTAAGCTCCTGGCGCTCGTCTGGGAGACGAACCGGCCGTACACGACCGCGATGATCCTGCTCCGGCTCGTGCGGGCGTTCGTGCCGGTCGCTACCCTGTGGGTCGCGAAGCTCATTATCGACGGCGTCATCCGCGCCGCCGCCGGGCATGGGGTCGGGCGCCTCTGGCAATACGTCGCGCTGGAGTTCGCCATCGTCGTCACGGGCGAGTTCCTGGCCCGGGCGTCATCGCTGGTCGAATCGCTGCTCGGCGATCTCTTCTCCAACTATGTCAGCGTGCGGCTCATGGAGCACGCGGCCACGCTCGACTTGGCGCAGTTCGAGAATCCCGCATTCTATGATCACCTCGAGCGCGCCCGCCAACAAACGACCGGCCGCATTGCGCTCATTGCCCAGTTGCTTGGCCTCGGCCAAGACGCGCTGACGCTCGTCACGCTCGCGGGCGCTCTCGTGGCCTACGACGCCTGGCTGTTGCTCCTGCTCGCCGTCGCGATCCTGCCGAGCTTTCTCGGCGAGACGCATTTCGCATCGCTTGCCTACTCGCTGCTGTATCGGTGGACGCCGCAGCGGCGGGAGTTGGACTATCTGCGCTACGTTGGCGCGTCGGACGAGACCGCGAAAGAAGTGCAGATGTTCGGCTTGGCCGGATGGCTCTCGGCGCGCTACCGGCGGCTCTTTCAGCAGTATTACGCCGAGAATGCCCGCCTCTCGGTTCGCCGCGCGATCGTCAGCGCGCTGCTTTCGGTCGTGGGTTCGCTCGGCTACTATGGCGCATACGTCGCGATACTGCTCCGCGCCGTCGCCGGCCGCCTCACGATAGGTACACTGACATTCCTGGCCGGCGCCTTCAGCCGGAGCCGGGACTTGATTCAGCGCTTGCTCCTCTCGGCCAGCGACATCTACGCCCAGGCGTTGAACCTGCAAGATCTCTTCACGTTCTTCGCCGTCCAGCCCACAATCACGACCCGCCCCGGCGCCCGACCCGTGCTCAATCCGATTCGGGAAGGGTTTGTGTTCGAGGACGTTGGCTTTCAGTATCCTGGCAGCGAGCGCTGGGCGGTCCGCCACGTCGATTTCGTACTTCGGCCTGGCGAACGGATCGCGCTGGTCGGCGAGAATGGCGCCGGAAAAACGACGATCACCAAGCTCCTCGCGCGGCTCTATGATCCGACCGAAGGCCGGGTGCTGCTCGACGGAGTCGACTTGAGAGAGTACGACCTGGCGTCGCTCCGTCAGGCGATCGGCGTGATTTTTCAGGATTTCGTGCGCTACGACATGCGGTTCGACGAGAACGTCGGCGTCGGCGAGATCGAGGCAGCGAGAGAGCACTTGGACGCCGAGCGAAATGGCAAGCCTTTGGACGCCATCGCCGATGCCTCGCACCGGTCGCTGGCCGCGTCGCTGCTGCCACGCTTGCCCCAGGGTTATCAGCAGATGCTCGGCCGCCGCTTCGACGAGGGCGTCGACCTATCCGGCGGCGAATGGCAAAAGGTCGCGCTCGCGCGTGCCTACATGCGCACGGCGCAACTGCTGATTCTCGACGAACCGACGGCGGCCCTCGATGCGCGGGCCGAGTACGAAGTGTTTGTCCGATTCGCCGAGCTGATGGCGGGCCGTATGGCGGTCGTGATCTCGCACCGCTTCTCGACCGTTCGCATGGCCGACCGGATCATCGTCTTGGCCAATGGCGCGGTCGTCGAGGAAGGGACACACGAAGAGCTCGTCGCCCGCGGCGCGCAGTACGCCGAGCTCTTCGAGATGCAGGCGTCCGGCTATCGCTGAGTCGGGTCGTTGATCTGACCCAAGAACAGAATCAACCCCGTGCGATCGTCGCGGATCGCGGTAATGAATGGGCGGTCGACGATCAGCGCCACTTCACTGCGGACGGTTGCCAAAATCGCCATCATTGCCCCGGTCGCGGCGGCCGCCTCCGTTCCTTGCTCGTCGACATCGACGTAGGTCTTCTGCACGACTTTCGAAATGAAGACGGTGGTGTCGCGGAGGAACGACTGGGGCAGCATGCGGCTGAAATTGGCGCGGTGGGGGTCGAATGCGACCCCCATGCCGAGTGCCGCCAGCGGGTCGTTGAGTGTCGTCTCGTATTCGATGTGAAATTTCGGCAACCCTAGGCGCATCTCGACACTGCTGAACTGGGCGAAGTCGATCGTTGCCGCAACATCGGCCAACGGGACGCCGGAGTCGGGGAGGAACACGTACATGGCGATCCGGTCGCCCTTGTAGGGGAGGCGAACAGACTTGAAGTTCGGGCCGCGCCGGTACTGCATCCACTCGTGCCGGAACATGAGCTTCCGGCTGACCACGCGGCCACCGGCCAGCGTGAACGGGTGTGACCGCGTGGCGGCCGTATCGAACTTGTTCTTCCAGAGGCCTTTGAAGTAGACGGCGTTCAACAGGACCATCACCGTCGTGTCGGGCAGCGTGTCTGCCAGGAGCGCCTGAATCTTGTCGTGCGTGGCCTTCGCGACCCAGTCGTTGATATCGCGTTGCGCTGCGGGACCGTTCAGCACCATCGATCGGACCTCGGCGTGATAGTCGTTCCGCGTCGACTCGAGGAACGATCGCAGGAAGGGCTTTCCCGCGCTGGCCCAGATGGAGTTGGCGATCGAGAGCTGCACATCTTTTTGGTCGCCAAGGGACTTCACGAGCTCGGCGTTCTCCGGTCCCAGTTGCTCCGGCGTCACGCCATCGACCCCGAGCGCATGCGCCATCGCCGTTTCGGTCTCGCCGCCCGCGCCGCCGTACGTCATCGCGAGCGCGAAGGCGGCGCTGGCTGGCGAGAGAAAGACGTTCGAGTCGGGTGCGACTCGCGTCACTTCGTGGAAGAGTCCCATGCTGAACCCGTCGTACAGCGGCGGTACGGTGACCGCATCGGGGGATGGATCCGGCCGCAGGACGAGCTCCAGCCGTAGCCGCTGGCCGGGTGCCAGTGCGGTATCCACTTGTGTTCGTAAGAACCCGATGCGACTAACGCTCAAGTGGAGGCTGCCCGGGGCAATCGAGTCTATGCGATAGCGGCCGAGCGAATCGGCCATCGTGTGCCTCGACGGGCCGAAGAACACTTGCGCGTAAGAGACCGGCCGGCGGGAGGCATCCCGGACGACCCCGACGACCGAGCCCGTCATTTGCGTCTGTAGCGCCAGAATCAGCAGGATCGTAGGCATACCCAGGGAGACGCGTGACGACCGCCAACTTGCACACCGCCGGTCCCCGTATCGAGCACCTCGTCGTCCTGATGCTCGAAAACCGTTCATTCGATCACATGCTGGGCTTTCTGCGAAGCCCGGACTACCCGATCGATGGCGTCGCGGGCACCGAGTCGAACCCAGCGTCAGACGACGGACCGGATGTCACGGTCAGCCACAACGCGTTGGCAGCTGGCGACTTGAACCCCGATCCCGGCCACGACTTCGAAGACGTCAACGTCCAGGTGTTCGGCACGCGGACGCCGGTCCCAGGGGCGAGCGTGACCATGAAAGGGTTCGTGCGGAGCTACGCAACTATAGATGCGACATCCCGGCACGGCTCCTCGATCATGAAATGCTTCGCGCCGTCGAGCCTGCCAATCCTCACGACGCTGGCAAAACAGTACGCGGTGTGCGAGCGGTGGTTCTCCTCCGTGCCCGGCCCGACGATGCCCAACCGGATGTTCGTGCACGCCGGGACATCGCTGTCCCGCGTCGTGCCCGACCCCGACTTCGCCTCGCTCCACACGATCTTCGAGGCGTTCGACAAAGATCCCGCGTTTCGGAGCGCCGACTACCGGATCTATCACCAGGACGGCTTCACGGTGCTGCTCACCGTCGGCCATCTGATCGATGATCAGCACGGATTCCGCGACTTTAACCGGTTCGCCCACGACTGCGAGCGCGGGGACCTGCCGGCGTACTCGTTCATCGAGCCCCGCTATGCAAACGATTCCCGTGAGGGGAACTTCTTTGCGGCGAGCGATCAGCATCCGGATCATGACGTCATGGAAGGGGAGCGGCTGATCCGCGACGTGTACCTGGCGATTCGCAGCAACACGAAATTGTGGCATTCGACGATGTTGGTCATCGTCTACGACGAACACGGTGGCATCTACGACCACGTCCCGCCGCCGTCGATCCCAGCCACCGGTGATCCGGCCATCGATAAGACGTTCGCGTTTGATAGGCTCGGCATACGGGTACCAGCGGTGCTGGTTTCTCCATGGATTCCGCCGCGGACAATCGTGCGTGCGCAACTCGAGCACTCGTCGGTCGTTGGAACGGTCCGCAAACTCTTCGGACCCACCTCCTCTCCACTCGGCCGCGACGCGACCGCGGGCACGTTCGACTTCGACACGATTCCCCATCTCGACGCCCCGCGCACGGACCACGCGCGATTCCCGCATCGGGTCGCCGCGGCCGCCCCGATGGGCGAGACTCGGGCAACAGAGCTGGCCCGCCTGATGGTCCGCCAGACGCATCGATCGCTGCAGCGCGTCGGCCTCGAGCCGGTCATTGACGCCGCAGGCGTCATGAGCGACCAACAAGCCGTCGATTACATGCGCGCGGCAGCGCGCATGATAGCCGAAGGAGGCACGAACGCGCCGGCTTAGCGTTGCCCTCGTAGTCCTCTGGGTGAGCACGGCGCACGGGCAAGATCACCCTGGCGGGATGCTGGGCTTCGAAACGCCATGGTGGCCCGAGATCCGCCGCGAATGCCCCATGGCTTTCCGCGACGAGACGCACCTCGAAACGTGCCTGGTCTACATACTCTCGGATGACCCAATCCACCCGGTCCTCGAGAGCATCGCTCCGATGAGCGGGGTCGCCGGCGGGTTGTCCGGTGGCTGGGACTTGAGCCGCGCCCGCGACCAGGCTGACATCGCGGGCCACGCGCTCGTGTCCGTCAACGGCTCATGGCTCGTCAACGCCGAGTACACGCTGGCGCCGAGACTCTGGAATTATCCGGCGCGAACGCCGGACCGGACGCGGCTCGACGTCTACGCCACGGTCGACGAGCTGCCGCAGATCGCGCTCTACACCGCCGGGCGCGATTCCCGCCTCTACGGCCAACGTGAGATCGTGGGCGGTATCGACTACACCGCGCCGATCATCGAATGGCTGCGGCTCGGCGGCCGGTTCGAGTTTCGGCGGCCGAGTATTTCTGGTCTCGACGGGACCACGTCGTTCCTGCACTACGACGCGATCGTGCAGCTGCACTATCCCATGTCGCCGCCCTACGACGCTGATGCCCAGCTCAACTACCACGCCTATCAGGATATCGCCGGCCATCGACTGTCATTCGGCCGCTTCACCGCTCTCACGACCTGGACTCGCACGCTCGCCCGCGTTGTGCGTTCCGACACGGCACACGGTCCGTCAATCGTCGACCGTGTGTTCTGCCACGAGGCGAAGATGCGGGACTGCAACTACGGGACGGTCACGGTGCGCGGCCGCCTCGCGGTCTCCAGTGCATTCGGCCGCAGCACCGTCCCCTTCTATTACCAGCCGACGCTCGGTGGCGCCGACATCGATAACTACGACACGCTTCGCGGGTTCGCCGACTACCGATTCCGCGGCCCCGATGATTGGCTCACCCAGGTGGAGTACGGGCGGCCGATATGGGGGCCGTTTGGCTTACTCTTTTTCTACGATGCCGGCCGCGTCGGATTGAGCTTCAGCCAGGTCCATCAGGATTATGGCGTTGGTCTGAGTGTCACGGTGGCTTCGCGTGTCGTGCTCCGATCCTACCTCGCGTTCGGCGGCGGGGAGGGCATCGGCTCCGCCGTCAGGCTCACTGGAGTACCAGTCCCTCACTGAGCGCCGCTCCGCGGCGCGTCGAGCATCGCTGCGCGCTGCTCGACTGGTCTGTTCGCCTCCGGGGGGCAACCCCAACTACGCCCCCCGGACCCCCCAAGCAAACGAGCGGTGTCACTGGAGTACCAGTCCTTCCGTAAGGACGCCCCGTTTGGCGAGTGTCTGGAGTTGGGTGCCGTCGTGGCTCACGACCACGCTGATGCCCTGCGCCTGCACACTCTTGAGCCAGGCGAGCTGCTTGCCGATGGCTGTGCGATCCTCGCTCATGAACCGGCTCGTCGAGTCCGGCTTCTGGCGTTGCGAGTCGATGCCCAGCACGCGCCACGCGATGTCACCGACCAGAATCATCTCTTTGCCTGACGCGAGCTTGACGTAGACCATCTGCGATCCCGGCGTATGGCCCGCCGCCTTGATCAGCACGACGCCGGGCGCGATCGGGAGCGCTCTCTCATACTCGACGACGAGGTAGCGGCTCACCTGCGACGAGTCCATCGAGGTGAACGCGACCTTGGGTTTGGTGAGGAGCGTTTCGATCTGCTCGCGGGTGAGCAGCGTGTGCGGCGCGACCTGGTCGGCGATCGGCCCCTTGACCAGCGGCTGCACGTGGTCGACATGCTCGTGCGTGATCACGATCAGATTGGCCTTCTCGAGCGCCGTCTCGATCTGCGCGAAGTTGTCGGCCTTGAACGAGCGGCCGCGGTGCAACGCGGCGGAGTCCATGGCCGCGTCGACCATGATCCAGCCGTGGCGGAATCGCACTTGGAAGACGCCCGTCACGGAGAACGCTTTCGATGATCCCGCGCCGTCGACGGCATTGCCGACGGTGCCGGAGTCTTCATAGGCGTTCAGATAGCTCACGGCGATTGGGAGCTCGCCGGGGACTGCGCCACCGAGCGCGCGGACGGTTGTGAGGAGCGAGTCCGGCGTCTGGGCCTGGGCCAACATCATTAATAGAGGGAGTGCGATCATGGCCCAGTATACGTGGGGCTTGACGATGTTGTTTGGGTTAGTATATACTTACGGTAAGTGAAGACTAACCACCACCCTGCACTCAAAGCCCTCGGCGACCCCAGGCGCCTAGAGATCTTCGAGCGAATCGCGCGAAAGCCTATGGCGGTCGGCGAGATCGCCCGCGAGCTGCCGATCAGCCGCCCCGCGGTCTCACAGCACCTCGCGGTGCTCAAGGCCGCCGGCCTCGTGATCGACCGCGCCGAGGGCGCGCGTCGTGTCTATCGCGTCGACGCCGCGGGGCTCACCGTGCTGCGGGCGTGGTTGGATCGATTCTGGGACGGCGCACTGAGCGCATTCAAGGCGGAAGCCGAGCGATCACTCAACGAGGACAACTAATGACCGCGATTTTAACCCCCGCGCCGGTGCAGAAGACCGTGCACGTAGCCGTCTCACCACAGAAGGCATTCGAAGTCTTCACCGCCCGGATGAGCAAGTGGTGGTTGCCGGATCATTCGATATTGAAAGGCCCACGCGAGTCCGTGGTCGTCGAGCCGCGCCAGGGTGGGCGCTGGTACGAGCGCGGTGTCGACGGGTCCGAGTGCACGTGGGGCTACGTGATCGCATGGGAGCCGCCGAAGCGGGTCGTGCTGGCGTGGCAGATCGACGGGACGTGGCAGTACAACGAGAAACTCGTGACCGAGCTCGAAGTGCGATTCGTCCCCGATGGATCGAGCGGCACTCGTGTTGATCTCGAGCATCGGAACATGGAGCGGTTCGGCGAAACCGCCGAGACGATGCGCGCCGCGCTCGATGGCGAGATGGGATGGGTCCCAGAGCTCGCGAGCTTCGTTGCCGCAACGCGCGAGTAGTTGCAGTTGACAATTTGAAAACGCGGTGTAGAGTATCGGCCGCTCCGACTCTTCGGATCCGCCGATGCACTCCCGACAACTCGCTCTCTTTGTGGCCGCCGCCGGACTACTCTCCGGCGGTCGGCCACCGTTGCGCATCCTGCGCACCACCCCAGATGCGACGGCGTCACCGGCGGCGACAATTACTATCGTTTTCGATCGTCCCGTCGCCGGCTCGCTCGACTACACGATCGATCCGCGCACGATCGTCCACGTCGAGCCCGAGATCCCCGGGACGCTCGAATGGCGTGACCCGATCACGATTCGGCTCACCCCCGCGCATCCGCTGACGCCCGGCGCGACCTACACGGTCGTCGTGTCCCCGAGCTTCCACGCCATGGATGGAAGCCAGCTCGCCGAGCCCTATCGATTCTCGTTCAAGACGCTCGGTCCCACTCCGCTCTGGGGTACTCCGGCGAATCCCGACTCCGATGGGAGATTCGTCGAGCCGACATCGGCGTTCGAGCTCGCCTGGAGCTCGCCGCCGGACCAGGCGCTTCTCGAGACGGCGCACCTCGTATTCGACCCTCGTTGCGGCGGCTCGGTGCCGTTGGACGTGACCGGGTCGGCGCGACCGTTGAACGACAAAGACCCGTGGCGATATCACCAGCCACGTCCCGACATGCCGGACTCGCTCCGTCGAGTCGTGACGCTGACGCCGCGCTCGCGCCTTCCCGTGGGGTGCCGCGGTCAGCTCGTGGTCGGCACGGTATCGTGGGTGTTCCGCACGTACGGAGCATTCAGGCTCGACACCGTGGGCTGCGACTTCAATGAAGGGTGCCCGACGGGCCCCATCGAGGTTCGCTTCTCGACACCGGTTCGAGGCACCGAAGTCCGCCGGCATGTCACGATATTCCCTGCGACGCCCTTCACGATGAGTGACACGGCGCTCGAGGCGACCCGTTGGCAGCTCGACGCCCGGCTCGTGCCCCGTTCGACGTACGCGGTCGTGGCGGACACGGCGCTCCGGGACGTGTTTGGCCAACGTCTCACCGGCAACCCGGCGACTGGTCTTCGGACGCCGGGCTTCGAGCCGGCCGTCGAGTATCCGTTCGGTCGACTGCTGGTCGAACGTACCGGGTTCCGGACGCTCGCCATCCAGCACCTCAATGTCGACACACTCGTGGCGTACGTGGTACCGGTGTCCGACTCGCTGCGCTCCGAGCTGCTGGTCGCTTCACCGTGGAACGTCGGCGGACTCTGGCGCCGCGTGTCGAAACGTGCGATCGAGCGCCGTATCCCCGTGACGAATGTCCGCGACAAAGGCTTCGTCACCCTGCTGCGTTTGCCTGGCGGTGACACGACGCTCGTGGCGGTGAAAGTCGTCGGCATTAGCATCCACGAACCGACGCGTTTCTCCCGGCGCTCCCTGCTCGAATCCGCGCCCGTCGCCGTGCTGGAGATCAGCGACCTCGGCGTTCACGCGAAGATCGGCGCCGATCGGGGCGCCGTCTGGGTTACCGGTGCGACCGATGGCCAGCCACGTGCTGGCGTGCGCGTCACGCTGCACAACGCCTCGGGTTCGCCTGTCGCTAGTGCGACGACTGACGCCGACGGCGTCGCTCATCTCAACGGATACACACCCAATAAGCATGAGGAGGAGGAGGAGGAAGAGGACGACAACGACAACGCCGAAGGACCGACCACCTTCACCGGTTTCGTCGATGCCCGCCTCGGCGATGATCGTGCGGTGCTTGGCGTTGGCGGCTATGAGCCCGACCTGAGTCCGTGGCAGTTCAATGTGCAACCAGCGTTCGGGACCTCGAGCTTGCCCGGTGCCGTCGCCGTGTTCACGGATCGGGGGATTTATCGCCCCGGCGAGTCCATTCATGCCAAGGCGATAGTGCGACGCGGCTTGCTCGGCAGCCTGCGCGTACCGCCAACTGGCGATTCACTTCGCTGGGAGCTTCACGACCGCGAGTTCGCGCTCATAAAAGACACGACGGTCCACCTCTCCGCGTTCGGCACCACAGACATGACGTTCGCGATTCCGTCGAACGCTGGGCTGGGGACGTACAGCGTTCGTGCCCGCGTTCACACGCTGGGCACCTGGCGCACGCTCGGATTCGCCAGCGTGCGAATCGCCGAGTATCGCCCGCCGGAGTTCCTGGTCGACGTGAGCACCGATAGCGCGCCGACATTCGCGGGCGACTCGATGCGGCTCGTCGCGCAAGCGCGCTATCTCTTTGGCGCGCCGATGGCCCGCGCCGCCGTCCAATGGCAGGCCGTGCAAACCGACCTCTGGCCTTGGGACCTCCAGATCCCAGGGACTGACGGATGGGAGATCGGTGACGGTCGCTGGTGGGAGGACGATGGCCAAGCGGCCGAGTCGGGCGAACCCCAGAGCGTGTTCGCCAGCGGAACCGACACGCTGGACGGCGCGGGGAGGCTCGCATGGCGAGTGGGCTCGCCGCGTCCATCAAAAGGACGCGGCGCCCGCGTGCACGTGCAGGCGACCGTCACCGACGTCAACCGACAGAACGTCGTCGCGAGCGCGTCGACGATCGTGCATCCCGCCGCGTTCTACATCGCGGCCAAAGTGCATGGATCCGTGTACTTCTGGACCGCCGGCACCCCAGTGGCGATCGACATCATCGCGGTCCGTCCGACCGGCGATCGCGTGGCCGGTGTGGCGGTGCGCGGTGTCGTGACCCGACGCGAATGGCACCAAGTACGCCGGGTACGCAACGGCGTATCTGATCTCGTCGGCGATTGGGTGATCGACACGGTCGGCACGTGCGACGTCACGACGCGCACTGATCCGGTCTCATGCCCGGTGACTCCACGGAACGGGGGGGAGTATGCCGTGACTTGGACCGCCTCAGATGCGAGCGGGCGACCGGTGCTCACCTCGCTCGCGCGGTGGGTGACGGGCCCAGGGTGGGTGCCGTGGGACGATGAGTCCCAGTTCAAAATGAATGTCGTCGCCGACCGGGCTTCGTACAAAGTCGGCGATACCGCCACCATGCTCGTGGCATCGCCGATCACGAATGTCGAGGCGTGGGTGACGGTCGAGCGCGAAGGCATCATCGAGCAGCGCCGTATCCATATCAAGGATGGATCGACCACGCTGAAAATCCCGATCACGGAGGCGTTCGTGCCGAATGCCTTCGTCTCGGTCTTCGCGACCCGCGGGCGTTCGGCCCCGCCCGGCAAGCTCGACGACCCCGGTCGGCCGACGATCCGCGTCGGGTACGCGTCTGTTCGGGTACTCCCTGCAGTGAAGACATTGGCGGTCTCGCTCGATCCCGATAAGACCGAGTATCGTCCCGGCGACTCGGCGCGTATCGCCATCCAGGTCAGGGGACCTCGCTCGGAGGTTACGCTGTGGGCTGTAGACGAAGGCGTGCTAGCGCTCACCGCATACAAGACGCCGGATCCCGTCGGCTTACTCTACGCCGAGCGCGGCCTCGGCGTACGGCTGTCCAGCAATCTCTCATCGGTTGCGCCACAAGTCCCCGAGGGAGAGAAGGGTCGTCGCGCGCCTGGCGGTGGCGGTGGTGCGGCCGGCGGCGACGTGTTGCGATCTCGCTTCCAAACCACCGCCTTCTTCCTGTCTTCGGTGGTCACGGACTCGACGGGGCACGCGGTTGCCGTCGCCAAGCTGCCTGATAACCTGACGACGTTCCGCGTCATGGCGGTCGCTGTCACAAGCGGCGATCGGTATGGCAGCGCCCAGACTCCGCTCCTCGTCACTCGGCCGCTGCTCATACGGCCCGCGTTGCCACGGTTCGTGCGCGCCGGCGACACGTTCACCGCCGGTGGCGTCGTCAATCAGCGCGCCGGCGGCTCCGCCGCCGTACGCGTACATGCCGAAGTGCGCGGTGCCGATCGCCATGGCTCGGCGGAGCAGGAGGCGTTGGTCGCGCCGGGCCGGGGCGTCGAGGTCCGCTTCCCGTTTGCGGTAGCACGGCAACCGGGCGACAGCGTGACGTTCACCTTGGGTGTTCGGCCGCGCGAAGCGCGTGCCGATGCCGATAGGGTACGACTCAGCGTGCCAGTGCGCCCGGACTACACGCCACGTGCCCACACCATCGCCGGCGCACTCCGCGATACGGCGACGATCGTGCTACAGCTGCCGGAGGGAACGGACCCGGCGAGGTCCAAAGTATCGATCAGCGCGGGCGCCTCGGTGCTGGCGATGATCAGCGGCGCCGCCAAGTCGTTGTACGTCTACCCGTACGCCTGCTCGGAACAGGTCACGAGCGAAGCGCTCCCGCTATTGGCCTTGTTGCGCGCCGCCCCGGCGGATCTCATTGACACCGCGGACGTCAAACGCCAACTCCGACTCGCCGTCGACATTCTGAGCCGCCGGCAACGCGCCGACGGCGGCATCGGCCTGTGGGACGCGAACGACTGGACATCGCCGTACTTGAGCGCCTACGCCGGCGAGCTGTTGGTCGGCGCCCGCGTGGCGGGTCTAGCGGTCGACGACAGTGTCCTCACACGACTCGGTCGCTACATGCTCGGCGTCGCGAGCACCGGCAAGGCGCCGATGTCGCCGGTGACCGAGATCTATCACGAAGCGGGCGCGCCGCTCAGCGAGCGCGTATCGGCGGTCGCGTTCTTGCGCCGCGTCGGCCGCCCCGATATCGCGGCCGAGGACGACCTCGTGCGGCAAGCCGCGCAGTTGTGGCCGATCGACCGCGCGCGACTCGCTGCCGTAGTCGCTGGGCGAAGCGATGGCGTCAGTATCGCCCGAGCGCTGCTCGAGCCCGAGTGGGCAATGGCGCGCATCGAGGGACGCCGCGCGATATTCCCGGACTCCGCGATGCACGCCTGGTATTTCCCGCGAGCCACCTGGATGACAGCCGAAGTGCTGCTCGCCACGCTGGCCGTCGATCCGAGTCACCCGCTGATCGGTCCGCTCGTCGAGACGCTGGTCCAGCAATCGCGTGCCGGCCAATACGAGTGGCTCTGGACGACCCACGATCTGGCGGCGCTCGTGACGGCGCTTTCGGCGTACGACGCCGCCGAACGCGCCGCGGTTGCGCGCGGTATGACCATACGCTCCGCGGGGCGGGTGGTCGACTCGGTGTCATCGCTCGCGGGCCTGCTCGACCATGGGAAGCTCAAGCTGTCGCTGACCGCGAACGGCGGCGCGAACGATACGCCGGTCTACTACTACATGACGGTGAATGAAGTCCCGCTGCGGCGGAACGTGACGCCCGACGATCAGGGGATCACGGTCGAGCGCTGGTACGAGAAGTACGACAGCAAGGCTCCAGTGGTCTCGGTCGCCGAGGGCGATCTCGTGCGCGTGCAGCTGCGGATCACGGTTCGCGAGGACCGGCAGTTCGTTGTGCTCGACGATCCGTTGCCGGCGGGGCTCGAGGCCGTCGACCTGAGTCTCGCGACGAGCGGGTTGCCCGGGCCAGGCGTGAAGGAGTGGGAGCAATCCACCGAGACTTGGGGCTACGGATACTGGGATGGCGGGTGGTGGTCGCCGTTCGATCATCGAGAGATGCGGGATGATCGCGTCGTCTACGTGGCGACGGAGCTGTGGGCGGGGAAGTACACCGTCTCCTACGTCGCCCGCGCGACAACGCCGGGGATTTTCATTCGGCCGCCCGCGACGGCGACCGAGATGTACAATCCGGCGGTACAAGGGCGCTCCGACGGCGGCGTGTTCACGGTGACGCAGAAATGAAAGTGATCCTGCGCCGGGCCGTCATCGCCGCCGTCGTCGCGGTCGTGGCCTTCGCCGGCTGGGTAGCGCTCCCGGTCCCCAGGCACATGCTATCGGCTCCAGCGGCGCCGAGCGTGACGCTGCGTGACCGGCATGGGATTGTGCTGCGCACCACGCGAGCGTCCGACGGCACCCGTCAGCGCTGGGTCTCACTCGCAGACATCGACCCGCAGGTCGTGCAGGCATTTTTGGCGGTCGAGGATCGCCGGTTCTTCGAGCACCACGGCGTCGACCTTCGGGCGATGGCGCGCGCATTCGTGTCTGATGCCCGCTCGGGCCGGGTCGTGTCCGGCGCATCGACGATCACGATGCAGCTCGCGCGCGAGTTGACGGGCGCCGGTCGCTCCTGGCCGGGCAAACTCGCGCAGATCGCCTGGGCGTTGCGTCTCGACGCGCATCTCACGAAGCAAGAGATCCTCGAGCAGTACCTGAACCGGATCGACCTTGGCCAAGGCGCCGTCGGCGTGCCGGCTGCCGCCGCATTGTATTTTGGCACGACCGCGAGCTCAGTCGGCTTGGCCCACGCCGCGCTCCTCGCTGGGATGGCGCACTCGCCCTCGCGCGAAAATCCATTCACGGCTCCCACACGGGCTCGCGCGAGACGTGCGTACGCGTTGACGCGCATGCGCGTGCTGGGCTATGCCACCGCCGCAGACGCGATGCGCGCGCGGCGTGAACCGTTGGTATCGCCCGATCCCTCCTACGCGTTTTTGGCGCCTCATTTTGTGGCACACGTGTTAAGTACGAATACCCGCGGGGACGTCACGACGTCGCTCGATCTGGGCCTACAGGAAGAAATCGAGGGCGAAGTCAGAGCGACGGTCGATGCGCTGCACGATCGTGGCGTGCGACAAGCGGCCGTCGTCGTGCTCTCGAATCGAACCGGCGAGGTCCTCGCCTGGGTCGGGTCACCCGATTTCTGGGCCGATAGTGCCGGCCAGACGGACATGGTGATATCGCTCCGGCAACCCGGGTCGTCCCTCAAGCCATTTCTGTATGGACTCGCGTTCGACGCCGGGTACACGCCGGGAACCTTGCTCTCCGATGTCGCGCGCACATATCAGACCGCGGTCGGCCCCTATCATCCGCGCAACTACGATCGACGGTATCACGGACTCGTGCGGGCGCGCGAGGCGCTCGCGAGCTCGTACAACGTGCCCGCCGTTGGGCTCGCCGACACACTCGGCGTCGATCGGTTCTTGCGCACGCTGCATCTCGCCGGCTTCGCCTCGCTCGAACACAGCAGCGAGTACTACGGACTTGGGTTGGCGCTCGGCGATGGCGACGTGTCGCTGCTGGAGCTCGCGAATGCCTATCGCTCCCTCGCCAACGGCGGCCTCTGGCGGCCCGCTCGGTGGGACATGGAGTCCGGCGCCGCTCGCACCGACGCTCGCCGCGTGCTCTCGGCCCGATCGGCGGCCCTCGTGCTGGATATTCTCGCGGATCCCGACGCGCGGACGCCGGCGTTCGGGACGATCACGCCGTTCGACTTTCCGTTCCCGGTCGCCGTGAAGACCGGGACCAGTCGACACTTTACGGACAACTGGGCTGTCGGGACCACCCGCGAGTTCACCGTCGCGGTCTGGGCGGGGAATTTCACCGGGCAGCCTATGGCTGGAGTCAGTGGCGTCACGGGTGCAGGCCCGCTCCTGCATCGCTCGGTCATGCTCACCGCGCGACGGTATCAGCCCGGACTGTTGGCGACTCCCGCATCGCTCGGCGCCGAACCCGTGCGCATCTGTCGGCTGTCCGGCATGCTTGCGGGGCCGCAATGTCCGTACGTCACCGAGTGGTTCGCACCAGGTACCGCGCCCGCCCAACTCTGCGACTGGCACGTGAGTGGTTCTACGTCTGCACCGTCAGTCCGCGCCGCGTTGCGTCTCGTCTCACCGCACGATGGCGATGCGTACGCGATTCCGCCCGGTGTCGACGCACGGTACGCGACACTAGCGCTACGCGCCGAAGGCGCGGCGCCAATGTCGTGGTCGGTCGATGGCAGCCCTGTACACGCGAACCGTTGGACGCTCGTGCCCGGTGCACACTCGGTCACTGTCACGAGCGCGACGGGGGAGATTGTTACCGCTCACATCGAGGTGCAGTGACATATTGGCGCCCATGACAATACGAAAGAAAAAGGCGTCAGCGAAGAGAGCAAAGAAGGCGTCAGCGAAGAAGACGACGAAGCGCGCGAAGCGGGCGGCCCCGACCACGGCTCCCGCAAAGGGGAACACGCAGCCACTCCCCACGAACGGCCCTCAATTCGCTCAGCCAATCGTGACGCCGGATCCCACGGCATTCACTGTGCAACACGGATCCGACACGGCCGCCTATAAGATTCTCGACAGCCAAAAGGGCAAGCTCTTACCTCGACCATTCCCGGTCGCAAAAGAAGCAGAGCCCACGGTGACGCTCGCCGATGCGATCGGCACGCAGGGCGCATCGGTCACCGCCGCGATTCAGCGCGCGGGCCAGATCGTGTTCCACGTCGTCGGCGACACCGGCAACACGAAAGGCCCGCAAGACATGGTGCGGGTCGCCGACAAGATGGTCAGCGATTACACGGACATCGACCCCAAGTCGGTCCCGTCGTTCTGCTATCACGTCGGCGACGTGGTCTACAGCTTCGGCGAAGGCCAGTACTACTATGATCAATTCTATGATCCATTTCGGGATTACCCGGCACCGATCTTCGCGATTCCCGGCAACCACGACGGGATGGTAGCGCCGAACACGGAGGCGGTGACACTCGACGCATTCCTCGAGAACTTCTGCGCGGCCGGCGAAGCGCCACATCGCACGCCGGAAGCCGGCGAGCTCGTACGCACGGCGCAGGTGCAGCCCGCCGTGTACTTCACGCTCGAAGCGCCGTTCGTCCGCATCCTGGGCATGTACAGCAACTGCCTCGAAGACCCGGGCATCATCTCGACGCAGACCGGCACGTATCCGGGACTCACCGACGTCCAGCTCACGTTCCTCGCGACGGGACTCAAGCGCGTCGTCGATGAAGGCTTCGAGGGCGCGGTACTGATCGCCGTGCACCACCCGCCGTACGTTGCCGCGCTGACTGGTCGACGGCATGGCGGCAGCCCGGTCATGCTGAAAGAGATCGATGCCGTGTGTCAGTCGAGCGGCTTCTGGCCGCACGCGGTGCTCTCGGGTCACGCGCACAACTATCAGCGCTTCACACGCGCGAAGGATGGGAGAGAGACGCCATATCTCGTCGCTGGCAACGGTGGCCACGCCGTCTCGCGCCTGACGCACAAAGGCAGTCCGACGCTCAGAACACCGCTCGCTCAGCCCGCGCTCTCCGATGGCGATGACACGATCACGTTCGAGAACTACGACGATCAGGAATTTGGCTATCTGCGTGTGATCGTCGACCCGACGCAGCTCAGGATCGAGTATCACCCGCAGTCGGATGGGGAGCTGTCAAAAACGCCGGACGATTTCGTGACCGTGGAGCTCGCCACACGCAAAATCGTGCACTACACGGCGGTTTCGTGACACTTGTGACAAACAGCACCAGACTTTGTAATGTGGCTGTAAGGTAGCGTTAGTCATTGAAGTGAAACGACTCACGTGCTCCGGCACCCCAACGCCGGAGTCCATCGCTGTGACATTTCTGTAGCCCCGCGGTGACGATCGCTCAGACCTGAGAGGACTAGGCTGACGGCGTTCTCAGAGCAGCCATCATTCCCCCTCCAGTCAGGTCGGGTATGAAACTATCGTTTGTCCGAGGCAGCATCGCGCTGGCCGCGATGCTCGCCGCGTCGCGCCTGAGCGCGCAGACTGGTGGTTCCGGCGCGATAGCCGGCGTCATCAACGACGCGAACCACCGTCCCCTCTCCGGGGCCATCGTCCAAGTTCTTCCGTCGCGCTTGAGCGCGTACGCGAACGAGGATGGAAACTACCGCATCACGAACGTCCCCGCTGGCGCTGCTCGCGTCGTCGCGCGGATCCCGGGCTTTGTCGTCGATACCGTGTCCGTGACGATTGTCGCGAACCAAACGCTGTCGCAGAATTTCGCGCTCCGGCCAACGAGCGTGGTGCTGCAGCAGGTGAACGTGAATTCGCCCCGGATGAACGAGACGAAGGCGGCGGCGCTGCAGGAGCAAAAGAACGCCGACAACATCGTCAGCGTCCTCTCGGGCGACGAGATCCGCTCTCTGCCCAACGCCAACGCCGCGGAGGCCGCGGCGCGGATGCCCGGCGTCACGGCCGAGCGCGACGAGGGTGAAGGCAAATTCGTCGAAGTCCGCGGTACGCCGCCCACGTTCACGAATGTCGAGATCGACGGTGTACACATTCCGGGTACGCTGAGCGGCGATCGGTCGGTCAAGCTCGACGACGTGCCGTCGGACCTCCTCGGCGCGATCGAAGTCAGCAAAACGCTGACGGCCGACATGGACGCGAACGCGATCGGCGGAACGGTCAATCTCGTCAGCAAGATCCCCGAGGGCTCGCCGCGCGGATACATCTCGGGCCAGTTCGGCTATCAAACGCTCGAGAACAACTCGAACGGTCAGGGCAACGCCACCTACGGCGGCCGCCTCGGCGATCACCAGCAATTTGGATTTTTGCTCGGCGGCTCGTACGACCGGACGAATCGCGTGCTCCAGGATGTCGAGCCGTCGTATGCGGCCGACAATGTGGTGGGCAACACCGTCACGCCGGTCACCAACGGTGGGGGATTCAACCACTACTATCCCAACGGTTGGAGCGAGCGAGAGTACGACTATTACCGCACGCGGTACGGGCTCGACGGGGACGTCGACTATCGGTTCTCACCGACAACGTCGGTGTACCTGCGCGGTCTGTGGAGCGCGTTCTTCGACCAGGCAAATGTCTGGCACACCGAAGTGAACGGCGGCACCGATGCGATAGTGAACGGCGTGCCCACGGTCACCGGCTCCAGCATCACACCAAACTCGTCGAACCGGGGACCGATCGAGCACACCTGGGGCGGCATTGCCGGCGGCAAGACGGTGCTCGGTCCCGTGCATCTCGATTACAATGCCACCTACTCCGGTTCGTCGGCGACCTATCATCAGCAATACAGCGACACGTACGGCGCCGACTCGGCCTTGGGGAACTTCTCCTACACGTACGGCGCCAACAGCCGGCTCGTTCCGCGCTGGTTCCCGACTGACCCTTCGGTCCTTTCAAACATACATAACGGCGCCAGCTTCCCACTCCTGAACGTTAACCAGGGGAATGAAGGGGTCAACGGAGAGAATGTGGGTGGCGGCTTCAACGCCCTGATTCCGTATTCCCTCGGGAACTTGCCGGCGAGCTTCAAGTTCGGCGTGAAGTACTACAACGAGCACAAGAGCGACAATCCGAACTACTTCAGCTACAATGGCGTCGGCAATTTGGGGCAATACGAGAGCAACTACACCGTCAACGGATACTACGACCATATCTGCGGGGGATGCTATCCGCTCGCGCCATTCGGGAGCATCCCGGCGGTGCAGAACGCCTTGTACACCAACCCCGCCTTCACGTCGCAGCAGGTGCATGCCGGCCAGTTATTCAACAACTTGAGTGGCACGTGGTCCGGCACTGAGCAAATATCGGCGATCTACGCGATGCAGACGCTGGACGTCGACCTGCTGCACATCAACATCGGAGTCCGCGCCGAGCAGACCCACCTCGGGTACGAGGCGTTCAGTCAGGACTCCGTGGGCGATCAGACGGCCGCTTCGCTGATCCATGTGCACAAGGATCACACATACAACGATCTCTTCCCGAGCGCGCTGCTTCGCTTCGCCCTCGATGAGAATACGAACCTCCGTGCCTCGATCGATTTCGCGATCGCCCGACCGGATTACGCGGCCCTGATCCCGAACTTCTCGTTCCCGCTCAACGCCATCCCGAACACGGTCTCGTCAGGGATCTCGGCCAATAACCCGTTGCTCAAGCCCGAGCGCTCAGTCAACTATGATCTGCTCGCCGAGCACTACTTCCCGCAGATTGGTGTGCTGTCGGGTGGTCTCTTCTACAAGCAGATCTCGGATTTCATTTTCAATCGCGTCGAGCCATACAACGGGCAGTTCATTTACGAGCCCCGGTATCTGCCGACGCCCGGCAGCACGTTTTACATCTCGCAGCCGCAGAACGGGCCATCAGCGTGGGAGTACGGATTCGAGGTGGACTACACCCAGCACCTGACGTTCTTGCCGGGCGCCTTTCGCGGCATTGGATTCGACGTGAACTGGACGTGGGTCGAGTCACGAGCCGCGGTGCCGCAGGATACCACCATCTATCACGGCGATCCGTTCCGGCACGCGATGATTCCTCGCCAATTCCCGAACCTGTTCAATACCTCGCTCTTGTACGACTACGGTCCGGTCTCGGCGCGCCTGAGCGGACAGTACACCGCCGCGAGCATCTATGGGTACGGCCAGGACGGGAGCAGCAATCCTCAGTCCGGCGACAACTGGAACTATCCGCACTGGCAGATCGACGGCTCGGTCATCTGGTCGTTCTATAGATCGACGGCCTTCCAGTTCCAGGTGCTCAATCTGAACAACGAGACGTTCGGCTTCTTCAACGGCAACGGTCTGCCCGGGAGCGGGCACGGGTACACCGTGCAACGCGAGTACTACGGTCGGACGTTCTGGTTCGGTCTCCGTCAGGGACTCTGACCGAGGTGATCCCAGTTCGCCATCGCGTTCAACACGATGGCGAACGTGCCCTGGGATTCCCACCGCCAGAGCGGTCGGATCCCGAAGAGAACCAGGTGGCCCTTGCCGACCGGCGCGTCGACAAGGGCCGCTTTGCCGATGAGCTCTGGCCCGCCCGCCATGAGACCCGATAGCAGGAGCGAGTCCGGCTTCGGGTAGTAGCGCAGGATCACCTTCGCCCGCTGCGCCTCGGCCTGTTTCAGCACCGCGGAGTCGACATCGGCCGTCACGTCCAGCGTGTCCCGCGGCACGACAGTCAGCACCGGATCCCCGCCGAAGTACGCTGGGAACGCCGAGACATCATCGTACCCATAGAGGAGGGGGCTCAGTTTCGCGACTTCCTGCACCCGCACAATCGAGCCTTGCGCACGGAGCTGGCGGCGCTCGACGACTTGCACCGTTCTCGAGAACCCGAGTGAGCTGACCAGCGCACTCGTCGAACCCTCGGTGATCAGCAATCCACCCCGCTCGACGAATTGCTCCAGCGCCGCCGCTCCTGCCAATCCCATGCCCGGCCGCACATCATCCGTGGCATCCCACACGCCGAGATCAGGCGTCGCCGGCGTCTTTTTCCATGGCACCGGGGGTCCGACCATCGGCCGGCCGTTCAAGATCGCCGTGAGCGGGCCACCGACGTGCGGGAAGACGACGACGTCGAACTTGTCCAGCGCGCCGGGCTTTCGCAGGCTTTGGTCGCTGATCGAGGTATACGGGATGCCCATTTGCTCGAGCGCAAATCGCACCCAACCCTCGTTCTGCGTCTCGATCCACGTGTGCATCAACGCGATGCGCGGCACACTGATCGGGTGTCGCTTCACACTCGGACTCGCGGCGACGGCATTCAGCCCCAGCCCACTGAACGCACTCGCTTTAGCCCCGTCGATTATAAAGGTGCCGGCAGGAAATGCCTGGTCGCCAACAGAGAAAGTCGTATCAGCGACCGCGAAGCGGGCGCCAGATATTTTCCAGGGCAACGCAGCGGCCCGCCAATCCCCGGTGTTACGCACGACGAGCGTCGACCCGTCCCCGGAAACCGTGCCGGTGGCGACGGCGTCCGCGTCGAGCGGAGTCATTGCCTGGCTCAAGACCGAAGAGTCGGCGACCGGTCGCACGATCACATGGCGGAGCAGGTCGAGCGTCCACCCGGTATCGTCATACGGCGGCGGCTCGTTCGACCCGAACTTTTGCGTGGCAAGGAGCGTCCGCACGGTTCCGGTGTACGGCTGATCCATGCGCACGATCCAGTCGCCTTTGTGCACCTGGATGACAGGCCGCGCCGGCGGAGTCGGCGCGGTGTCACCCGGCAACCGCGCGATGCCGCCGGAGTCGCGTGGCGCGAGGCTCGACCCGAGGTCGACCGGTCGCGGAGCTTCTTTGACCGAGAAATCAGCGCCGGCAACCGAGATCTCCGTGCCCTGCAGTCGGAACAGATTGACCAGCGCGGCGGCCTCGCCGACGTGCCGCTGATCGTGCGGGATCACGAACGCATAGGGCGCCGTCGTCTGACCCCGCCGGATGCTGCGATCGACCTTCGCGACGTAATTCTCGAGAAACGTGTCTTTATGATCCGCCACGTAGCGGAGCGCTATCAACACTCCGGATTCCTGATAGTTGATATTCGTGCGAATGCACCACTTGATGCCGTTCACCGGCGGATTCGAGCGGTCCCACCGGCGGTCGATCGCGTCGCTGCCGAGGTGCACCGGATGGCAGTCCGCGCCGCGGGACGTGTACGTCTCGTAGAAGCGCCCGATCGAATTGTGGAGGCTCGCGATCGAAAGGATCGTGTAGTTCGGCGCCCAGCCATCGTAGAACCCATGCGTCCAAACGCCGGGCAGCCCGCGCCGCGTCAGCTCGGTGATCTCCTGATACGCGAGCGTATGCAGCTCGTCGACCAGGATCGGGTCGAACTCGTCGTTATACGGTCCCGTGCCCGTCGACGTGTAGAGAAACGGCACGGACTCGTGCAGATCGTGCGCGATCGTCGGGTGCCACGCCAGAAAGGTCTTGACGACCGCCTGCGTCAATTTCTGCGACACCACCATCGCATCGCGATTGTTGTCGTGCGCCGTGTACTTGCCCCAGTAGATGAGCGGCACACCGTACGCTCCGATCTTGAGCGCGCGCGCCTCCGTGAAGGCATCGACCTCGCGATCTCTCCCGTCCGTCTCGAGGATAGGAGTGATCAGGGTAATCACCCCACGCCTGATCGCTTGCACGTGCGGCGACTCGTCGACGGCCAGCCGGTACGCCAGCTCCATGAGCATCTCGGGGCTGCCCGTCTCCGGCGAGTGGATCGATCCGGTCAGCCAATAAATCGGCTTGGCCTCGTGTATCAGCTTCGCCCGCTCCTCGGCCCCCAACCCTCTCGTATCGGACAGCCGGGCAATCTTCGCCCGATAGTCGTCGAGTGCCGCAATGGTCTGCTCGTCGCCGATCGCGACGGCCAGCATCTCCCGGCCTTCGTCACTCATGCCAGCCGTAAACACTTTCACTCTGGGCGAGGCCGCGGCCAACGCCCGAAAGTACTTGTTGACGTCAGCGGTCTTCGACAGCCGCCCGATCGTTCCGGGGACGTAGCCGAGCACCTTGAGTGGCGTGGGCACCGTCGACGAGGCAGGCATGTAGTCGACGAGCTCCGTCGAGAACTTCCACTTGCTGTCCGTCGGCGTCAGGGCGATGATCGCCTTCGTGTACGTGGAATCGATGGGTTGCTGCGCGCACAGCACGTGGGCGGTCAAGGCCAGCCCGGAAACGAATAGTCGACGATGCATACCCGACTATACGCCTTACTCATCGTGTTCGCTATCGGAGGCTGCGACAGCACCACGACGCGCACGATACGGGTGTTCGAGAACCGCGAGCGAAACTCGGGGCGCGAGATCGCGTTGCACGTGGTCGTCCTCCACGCGCGCGAGCACCCGGTTGCCGCCGATCCGATTGTCGTGTTTACCGGGGTCCCGGTCTCTCCACGACCGAAGACACGCGCTATTGGGCCCGAGTGACCGCGCGTCTGCGCCCGCACCACGACGTGATCCTCGTCGACCAACGCGGGACGGGCGGCTCGGGCCCCCTACCGTGCAACCTGTTCGAGACCGGCGACTGCGGCGCGCGCCAGTCACTGTCAAGTTGGCTCCCCGCCTCGCGCGCGCCGACACCGCCCGCCTGGCCACCGCGAGCCCGATTGGCCTGCCTATCACCGGCGGGCACGCGTTTATGACAGATGAGCCTATGGCCCGTGTCGCGTCTTTTATCGACGCTCAATAGTTTGTATCATGCCCTTGCCCAGGCACATGCTGGAGTCGATGGCAGAGCGGCGCAGGGAAGAGGCAGTCCAGGCCAATCGCGATAAGCTGCGGGATTATGTCTTCACGGCCGTGGCGTGCTTCGCATGGTGCGCGGTCGGAACGTTCCTGATCGCGTGGTCCGCGCACACGACCGACGAAGCCCTTGGGCGTATGGCGTTCTGGGGTGGGCTCGGGGTCGGGAATACCGGCATCATCTACACGCTCCTCGCCGCCTATCGGCGCGGCGAGAAGCGCGGAGACTGGTGACGGCTAAACGGTCAGGACCGCTTTGCCGTCGATCTTGCCGGCTTTGCTCTCCTCGAGCACATGCTCGGCCTGCGTAAACGACACCTCTGTGCCGAGCCTCACGCGCACGAGATCCGAGACGACGAGCTCGGCCAGCTGATTGAGCCCGTCGGTCGAGTAAAAGGGCGACTGCGAAAACGAGAGATTCGTCGCGTGCTGCTGCCGCGCCTGGAACCACTCACGATCGGCGGCGCCGACGGTCGACACGACGTGCCCACCACGCTTCAGCACCGCGGCCAGCTTTTGCAGGGTGGCGCGATCGCTGACGAGATCGATGATCGCATCGACGCCATGCGGATGCGAGTGCTCCAACTCGGCCAGGACATCGCCGCGATCATACGCGTGCACTTCCGTCGCGCCGAACGACCGCGCCAGATCCTCTTTCCCCGAGTGTGCGGTCGCGATGACGGTCGCTCCATGCGCCCGCGCGATCTGCGCGGCGAACCCGCCGACGCCACCGGTTGCGCCGAGGATGAGCACCGTCTGGCCGGGTCTGAGCCCCGCTTCCTCGACGGCGGCGAGCGCCGTGAGACCGGCGGTCGGCAACGCCGCCGCCTGTGCGTCGTCGAGCCCCTCCGGGATCTTGGCGATCGGCCCCGGCACCTTGGCCGCCAAGAACTCGGCGTAGGCCCCTCGCGGCGCGACGCCAAACACGCGATCACCCTGGGCGAAGTCGCGGATCTCGTCTCCGACGACCTGAACCGTGCCGGCGTAGTCCTGCCCGAGGATCATCGGGAATCCGGTCTGACCATACGCGCCGTCTCGTCGCTTCCAGTCGATAGGATTGACGCTCGCGGCATGCACGCGGACCAGCACCTCGTCGGGCTGGATGATCGGGACTTCGACATCGTGGATGACGGCCGGCGCCCCAGGCCTATCGGCAATGATGGCTCGCATGGTACTCAGGTCGCCGCAAGACCGGTGCCGCAAAAGGCTCGGGCGGTATCGGCGAGGATGGCCGCGACCTTTGTGACCGAGTCGAGATCGACCCACTCCTCGGCTGCATGCGCCCCGGCGCCGATCGCGCCAATGACGGCGGTATCAATTCCGGCACCGGCTATCAGGGCGGCGTCCATCCAGTAGCCCGCGCCAGTCGTTGGGGGCGTCGCGCCAAGATGCCGGGTGGCCGTACCCATGAGGGTCCGCACAATCGGCGCGTCGGGTCTCGCCTCGAACCCGTGGCGGGTCAGAAGCGGCCGCACGCGCGCCCGGAACGTCGCGTCCCTCTTCGTCTGCGCATCGATAATCGCCTGGACTTCGCCGAGGACAGCGGCCTCGGTCTCGTTCGGCAACATCCGTCGCTCGATCTCGAGCCGGCAGCTCGCCGCATAGGTACTCGTACCCGTCCCGCCATGCATCACGGCCGCGTGCATCGACGGGGGGCCGACGAGCGCGTGCGGCGGCCGCGCGCGCAATGCCTTCTCCAGATCATCGAGCCCCACGAGCACGCGTCCCATGCGCATATTCGCATCGATTCCGAGATCGAACCGGCTCCCATGCGCGGCGCGGCCTTCGGTCTCGACCTCGATCCAACAAAAGCCCTTGCACGCCAGGGTGACGGCGAGCTCGGTCGGCTCGGTGACGATCGCGGCGTCGGTCCTATGATGTTTGAGCACTTCCGACATGCCGATGCTCGCGACTTCTTCGTCAGCGACCGCGGCAATGAGCACATCCCCCGGTAGGGGCTCGTCGCCGAGCGCTTTGACCGCGGCCATGCACGCGGCGATCCCGCCTTTCATGTCGTACGCACCACGTCCGTACATCCGGTTGCCTCGGACCTCGGCGCTGAATGGATCCGTCATCTCATCGACTGCCACCGTGTCGATATGTCCATTCAGCATCAGCGACCGGCCATTCCCGCGACCTCTCCGCCTTCCCACGACGCTCACGCGACCCGGCTCGGGCTCGTATCTGTTGACCTCCATGCCGAGTGCTTCGAATGCGCTGCTTAGATACTCGGCGATCTTCCGCTCGTCGGTCGTACCGTCAGAGAATGCGGGATTGACCGAATTGATCCGCACGAGGTCAGCGAGTGTGCGGGTGACGTAGTTGTTATCCATTGAGACTCAGGAGCAAAACGCCGAGGACGAAGGCGCTGACGGTTGTATAGAGCCAATCGCGTTCGCGCAAAAATATCACCACAAGAATCGCCACTCTCACGATAGGCGTCGCTATCAGTACGGCGACGCCGAGCGACAAGAGGCCGATCCCAGTGAACGCGGGCGCAACGCGCACCGCGTGAAATGTCGCATAGCTGGCGATATCGCTCCCGTGCCCCGAGAAATACACGATCGCGCCCACGAGGCTGCAGAGAGCGGCTAAGGCGACGCCAACGCGAAGCGTGGCGGAGACAAGTATCTCGTCGCGCACTAGAGCGCCCCTCGCACGCCTTGCACGATCATCTCGACGGCGGTGAGCCCGAGCACGCCGGCGAAGACGATGCGCAGGACTTTCACGCGAGCCGAGACCAACACGCGCGCCCCGACGAGAGCGCCGAGCAGCACCCCGAGCATCACGGGACAGGCGAGCACGGGGTCGACATACCCGTGTCCCAAGTAGATCCCGGCACTCGCGGCCGCGGTCACGCCGATCATGAAGTTGCTCGTGGTCGTCGAGACCTTGAACGGCAGCCTCATGACCCGGTCCATAGCCAGGACTTTGAGCGCCCCGGACCCGATGCCGAGCAGTCCCGAAACGGCACCAGCCACGGCCATGATCGACAGCCCTGCCGGCACGTGATGCGCCAAGTATGGCACGGGCCCTTGAGGCGTCGGCTCGACGCCACTGAGCCGGAGCTTCTCGCCGAGCGGATCGGGCGTCGTGCTCGGCGCAACGCGCGGCTCGGGTCGCGCCGACTGGACCGTGGCGTAGAGGAGCACGACGCCGAAGACGATCGCGATGGTCCCGGTCGACACACGACTGGCGAGCGTCGCCCCGCCGATCGCGCCCAAGGTCGTGGCGACCTCCATGAGGATGCCGATGCGCATGTTCGCGAATCCGTCCTTCACGTAGCTCGAGGCCGCACCCGACGATGTCGCGATGACGGAGATGAGCGACGCGCCGACCGCGTAGCGCAGATTCACGCCAAACACGAGCGTGAGCACCGGCACGAGGATAACCCCGCCCCCGAGTCCCGTGAGCGCGCCGACCAGCCCCGCGACGACGGACGCACACGCGACGAGGATCATTTTGCGACGATGTCCTTTTCGGCGGGATGTCGGTCGAACCACGCCTTCACGAACCGGCAGGTCGGGATCACGCGTAGGTTCTGCGCTTTCGCGTAGGCCACCGCCGCCTGCGCCAATTCTGCCGCGGCACCGTGGCCTCGCTCGGTCTCCGGCACCTCGGTGTGGCGAAGGTTGATCGTCTTCGCATCCGGTCGCTCATATTGCAGCTTGGCGTCTCCTGCCGGGAGATGCAGAACGAATTGGTGGTTCGCTTCGTCGTGCTCGACAGCCATTAGCCTCGACCTCCCCCTTTTTGAATACGCGACGGCGAGCACGCGTTCGCCGGCGTAGACTCGGCCGGCAGCTCCGGGATCACGCCAAACGCCGTCGGCTGCGCGTCCGGGACACCGGCCAGCCAGACGCGATCTCCGACATGCCGTTGCAACTCGGCCGGCGGCCGCGAGACGCCGGTCGCGACGCCCGCCGCGCTCACGATCGTGAACAGATTCCCGGTCTTGACCAGCCGGCCATCCCGGGCGGGCTGACCGCTATCGGCGACCACGCCGAAGTCGCGTACGCCGGTCAGCGTCCGGCCTTGTGGCCCGTGCCGTATGGTGCCCGTCGCGAAGATCTCGAGCGACTCGAGTGACCGTAGCGGGACGTTGGCCGGACCCTGCAACAGTATGAGCTCGGCGCCGCCGGTCACCCGCAGTAGCACCACGCCGGGGTTTGCTCCGGCGACGACGACGAGGCCTCGCACGGTATCCGGTGCCGCCGCCCTCGCGCTCGGTCCGCCGCTCGTGGGACAATGGCACGCCGTGACGATTCCGAGACAAAGGACGAGGAATCTCATGGCCACAAAGTATAGGATATTCTAGCCACGCAATGCGGACCCTTTTCGTGGTGCTCCTGTGGGCTAGTGCTGCCCGCGCTCAGACGGATTCCGGAGAGACGAAGCGCGGGTTGTATGACCGCTATCCGTGGTTCCCGCAGTTGCTGGGAGCCCAGTTCACATACATCTGGCAAGACCTCCCGCCGTTCCACGCCTCGTACAGCGGTCGCCTCAGTCTCGAGAACACGGGCGATAACGAGGGGACGCATACCTATGGCCTCTACTTCGGTTCGCGCCTGACGTCGTGGGTCCAGCTCTATACGGACTTCGAGATGGCCCGCGGATCAGGCGTCAGTCACGCGTACGGCCTGGCCGGTCTGACGGACGGCGATGTCATTCGCCAAGGGTCCGTAGATCTCGGTCAGGGGCCGTACCTGGCGCGGGTATATGCGCGGTTCATGATCCCGCTCGGCAAGGAACGCGACACGGCCGATCGCGGGCAAGACCAGGTACCAGGATCTGAACCGTCTCGCCGTATCGAAATCAAAGCGGGCAAGTTCGCGCTGAACGACGATTTCGACTTGAACCGCTACGCCGGCACCACGCGCTACCAGTTTATGGACTGGTCGCTGTGGAACAACACCGCGTGGGACTTCGCGGCCGACACGCGAGGATATACGAACGGGCTCATGGTGGGGTACGTCAGTCCGCGGTGGATGCTGAAAGTGGCCGCCGCGCAGGTGTCGACGTTCTCGAACGGCAACGTCTTCGACGGCGATATCCCGCACGCCTACGCGCTCAACGCCGAGCTGACTTGGCACCCGGACACGACCGGGACGGTGTTGCGCGTCCTGGCCTATGAGAACCATGCGCGCATGGGGATCTATCGCGACGCGATCAACATCGCCAAGGCGAGGGATACCACCCCGTGCATCGTATGCGACGATGCGAGAGGCCGCATCAAGTACGGGTTCGGGCTCAACATGGAGCAGCCACTCGCCGACTCTGGCAACACCGGCATCTTCCTCCGCGCCGGCTGGAGCGACGGCAAGACCGAGGACTTCGAGTTCACCGAGGTCGATCGCGTCGTGAGCGGTGGGCTGCAGCTGGCCGGCCACCTGTGGCACCGGCCGGTCGACCGGTTCGGCATTGCGGGCGTTCTCGAAGGCCTGTCCAAGGACCACGAGAACTATCTCGCCGCCGGCGGCTGTGGATTCCTGCTCTGCGACGGCAAGCTCCGGTATGGGACCGAGAACATCGTCGAGGCCTATTACCGGTTCCAGCCGCCGTATCTCGACTTCGTCCAGATCACGCCCGCGATCCAGCACGTCGACCATCCGGGCTACAACGAAGACCGCGGGCCGCTCTATGTGTACACGATCCGCGTCAACCTGCATTACTGAGCGACGTCCGCACCTCGTCGTCGCTCACCTGCGGGAATTCCTCGTACCACGACCCGACCGCGTCGAACGGATCGGCGGCCAACGGGCAGATCACCTCGTCGGCCACCTGTTGCAGGAGCGCCAGGGCATCGGGTGCGCCGACCGGGACGGCGACGACGATCCGCCGCGGTTCTTGCTGACGGATCGCCATCACCGCCGCGTACATCGTCGATCCCGTCGCGACGCCGTCGTCGACCAGGATGACCGTCCTGCCGCGAAGGTCGCTCTCCGGGGCGCCGCCGCGATAGGCATCGGCGCGCCGATCCATCTCCTGCTGCTCCTCGGCACTGATCCGCTCGACTTGCTCTTGGGTCAACCCGACCGCCGCGATCACATCGCGATTGAGCACCCGAATGCCACCCTCGGCAATCGCCCCGAACGCGTACTCGGGTTGATGGGGGACACCGAGCTTGCGGACCAGGAACACATCGAGCGGCAACTTCAGTTGCTCGGCGATCACCTCGGCCACCGGAACGCCGCCGCGTGGCAACCCGAGCACGATCCCATCCGGTCGGCCCGCGTACTCCGCCAATCGCGCGGCCAACACCGCCCCTGCTTCGCGCCGGTCATGCAGGCGCCACGACATAACAGAATATATGGTTCTGAATGGCGCTTCGCGCCGGCTCGCATTGCTCGCCCTAACAGCGCATGCCCGGCCTCGTATCGCTGGACACATGTCCGGCCCCGCATTGTTAGGCGAAGCGTAGCGAGCGGCGCGAAGCGCCATTCAGAACCCGATGTTCTGATCGCGATATGCGAACCCCGGTGTTATCCTAGTCGCCCATGTCGCTAGCCACTCGCCCTCGAAGCATTCTGGTCGACTGCGCCGCCGCACGACAGCCCGATGTCGTGCGGCAGCTCGAGACCAGCACGAGTGGCCTGACCAGCGAAGAGGCCGCGCGACGGCTGGAGGCCGAGGGCCCGAACGAGATCGCGACGCACAAGGAGCCGAGTTGGCCGATTCGGCTCGCGCACACTTTCCGCAATCCGCTCGTCGTCCTGCTCGCCGTCCTGGCGCTGACCTCGGCGCTCACGGGCGACTCGCGAGCCGCGGTCGTGATGGTCTTGATGATCTTCCTGGGCGTGGGACTGCGGTTTGCTCAAGAAACACGGGCCGGGGCAGCAGCGGCCAAGCTCCGCGCGATGGTCCGCGTGACCAGCACAGTCATTCGCGATGGCACCCCGAGCGAGATCCCCCTGCGCGAGGTCGTGCGCGGCGACCTGATCTCCCTCTGCGCCGGCGACATGATCCCGGCCGACGCCCGGATCGTCTCGGCCAAGGATCTGTTTATCAACCAGGCGAGCCTCACGGGCGAATCCATGCCGGTCGAGAAGACCGACCAGGCAGTCTCGCCCGACGGCCATTCGCCGCTCGATCTCCTGAATCTCTGCTTCCTCGGCACCAGCGTCCAAAGCGGGACGGCAACGGCGATCGCCGTCGCCACCGGGCCGTCGACCTACTTCGGCGGGATGGCGAAGAGCATTACCGCCGCGCCGATCCAGACCGCGTTCGACAAGGGGATCAATCGCTTTACCTGGCTCATGATCCGGTTCATGGCGGTGATGGTGCCGCTCGTGTTCTTGATCAATGGCCTCACCAAGCACGACTGGAAAGAGGCCTTTTTCTTTGCCCTCGCCGTCGCCGTCGGCCTGACGCCCGAGATGCTGCCGATGATCGTCTCGGTCTGCCTCTCGCGCGGCGCCGTCGCGATGTCGAAGGAGCGCGTGATCGTCAAACGGCTGAACGCGATCCAGAACTTCGGCGCCATGGATGTGCTGTGCACGGACAAGACCGGCACGCTCACCCAGGACGACGTCCTGCTGGAGATGCACTGCGACGTCACGGGCCTCGAAAGCCACGACGTCCTCTTCGACGCGGCGCTCGTCAGTCATTTCCAGACTGGCCTCAAGAACGTCCTCGACCGTGCCATTCTGACTTTTGTCGCCAAACTAGGGTCGATCTCGTTTGATTCGTACCGCAAAATCGACGAGGTCCCGTTCGACTTCACGCGCAAGATGATGTCGGTCGTTGTCGCGGGCCCGGACAATCGGAAGCGCCTCATCGCCAAGGGCGCACCTGAAGAAATTTTTCGTCGCTGCACCCAGTTCTACGCCGCCGGCGAAGCCCTGCCGATCGAGCTCGCGTTCCTCGACGAGCTCCAGGAGGAGTACGATCGGCTAAGCGCTGATGGCTTTCGTGTGCTGGCCGTGGCGTATCGTGATGTACCCGAGCGCGGAGCCTACGGCAGAGACGACGAGTGTCAGCTCACGCTCGCCGGCTACGTGGCTTTTCTGGATCCGCCGAAAGAGACCGCGGAGCCGGCGCTCGAGGCGCTCAAAAAGCACGGTGTCGCGGTCAAAGTCCTCACGGGCGACAACGAGCTGGTGACGCGCAAAATCTGTCAGCACGTAGGCCTCTCCACGGACACCGTCGTGCTCGGCCGCGACATCGAAACGATGTCAGAGGACCAGCTGGCTGACGTGGCCGAAAAAACCACGATCTTCGCCCGCCTCTCGCCGTCGCATAAGCAGCGCCTGATTCAAGCGCTCCAAAAACGCAAACATGTCGTCGGATTTCTCGGCGACGGCATCAACGACGCGGCCGCCCTGCACGCCGCGGACGTGGGAATATCGGTCGACACCGCGGTCGATGTCGCGAAAGAATCCGCTGACATCATCTTGCTGGAGAAGAGTCTCCTGGTGCTGGAAGCAGGCGTGCTGGAAGGCCGCAAAGTGTTTTCGAATATCGTGAAATACGTCCGCATGGGCGCCAGCTCCAATTTCGGCAACATGTTCAGCGTCCTCGGCGCGAGCGCGCTGCTGCCATTCGTGCCCATGGCGCCGATTCAGGTGCTGACGAATAACTTGCTCTACGATTTCTCCCAGGTTCCGATTCCGACCGACAACGTGGATGAGGAGCAAATCGCCCGGCCGCGTCCGTGGGACATGGGAGAGATCAGTCGTTTCATTCTGTTCATCGGTCCCATCAGCTCGATATTCGACTACACGACCTACGCCGTCATGTGGTTTATATTCCGGGCGCATGCCGCGCTCTTTCAAACGGGATGGTTCGTCGAATCACTCATGACCCAAACGCTGATCATTCACGTGATTCGCACCAACCGGATCCCGTTCGTCCAGAGCCGTGCGAGTACGCCGCTGATCGCGACCACGATCGCGATCATGATCGTCGGCGTCTTGCTCCCGATCTCGCCGGTCGCGCCGTACCTTGGCTTTGTCCCGCTGCCGGGACTCTACTGGCCGATCCTCGTGGTGACGCTCCTCCTGTACATGGCCCTCACGCAACTCGCGAAAGTCGCCCTTCGCCGCCGCGGATGGATCTAAATTGAACGTCGAATTCTCCGGAGCCGCCCGTGAAGTCACCGGCTCCTGTCACATCGTGCGCGCCGCGGGGCGCACGATCCTGCTCGACTGCGGGATGTTCCAGGGACACCGCCTCGAGGCAGACGCCAAGAATCACAAGCTTCCGCTGCCCGTGCGCGAGATCGACGCGATCGTCGTCTCGCACGCGCATCAGGATCATACGGGCCGGTTGCCATTCCTCGCGCACCAGGGCTACGCCGGCCCGATTTTCACCACACCCGCCACACGCGACCTGTCGACCTACCTCTTGGCCGACAGCGCGAAGATCCAAGAGCAAGACGCGGCGCACCTCCAACACCAAGGCAAGACCGCGGTCGAGCCGTTGTACACTGCCGATGACGCCAAGCGCGTGATCGACAAGATGCAGACGCGCGATCTCGATCAGTGGTTCGACGTGGTCCCGGGGATTCGCGCGAAATACACGGAAGCTGGTCATATTTTAGGATCGGCTTCAGTGACTATAGAGGCTGACGGTCGACGGCTCCTGTTCTCGGGCGATGTCGGCCGCTGGGGCCTCGCGATCATTCGTGACCCGCAACCGCCGACCGACGACGTCAATCTCGTGATCATGGAGTCGACCTATGGCAATCGCGATCACGACAGTGTGGCGCACGCGCAAGAGCGCTTGGGCCAAATCGTCGCCGCCACCGCCAAGCGCGGCGGCCGCGTGATGATCCCGGCCTTCGCCCTCGGCCGAGCCCAGGAAATTATTTACGATCTTCACGAGCTCACCCTGGCGAACAAGATCCCGCACATCCCGATCGTGATCGACAGCCCGCTCGCGAGCCACCTCACCACGGTTTTTGAGAAACACCCCGAGCTCTACGACAAGAGCGAGAAGATGGTGCAAGATGGCCAGGACCTCTTCCGCTTCGATGGCTTGCGTTTCACCGACAGCGTCGAGGAATCGAAGAAGCTCAATACGCAAACCGTGCCCTGCGTGATCATCGCGGGCTCGGGGATGGCGGAATCCGGCCGCATTCTCCACCATCTGCTGCACGGCGCGTCCGATCCGCGCAACACGATCGTGATCGTCGGATTCCAGGCCGACGGCACCCTCGGCCGCCGGATCGTGGAGCGCCAGTCTACGCTCAAGATCTTCGACGACAGAGTCCCGCTCCGAGCCGAGGTCGAGGTGTTGAACGGCTATAGCGCCCACGCCGACCGAACGGAGCTGCAGCGCTGGCTCGAGGGCACCAAGACCAAGGCGCCGGTGTGCCTCGTCCACGGCGAGCCGGATGCCCAGACTGCACTGATCGGGCAACTCTCGGCGCGCGGCTACAAGGTGACGGCGCCGGCTCCTGGGGACAAAGTCAGTCTGACTTGATCGCGACGACCGGATCGATGTGACTCGCGCGCCACGCCGGGAGCCACGTGGCGGCGAGCGTCGCGACACCCACGAGCACACAGGTCACGCCAAGCGTGAGCAAATCGGTGGTGCCCACGCCGAACAACAGTCCCTGAAGCAGTTTCGTAGCCGCGAGTGACCCGACGAGACCGACAGCGACGCCGATGATGCCGGTCGCGACGCCGTCCTTGATGACGAGCCCCAGCACCTGTTCCGACCGCGCACCGAGTGCCATGCGCACGCCGATCTCTCGCGTCCGCTCTCCCACCGAGTACGCGATCACGCCGTAGAGGCCGACCATCGCCATCGTGATCGCCACGGTCGCGAAGATCTCGAGCAAGAGCATCACGAAGCGCGACTGCGAGACGGCTTCGTCGGCCAGGTGGGCCATAGTACTGGGATGGAACATCGGGACATCGGGGTCGAGCGCTTCCAGGGCCGCCCGCATCGGCGCAATCGACGGCGACGCCGTCGACGCCACAATGCTCCAGTAGTCCAGCGGAAACTGCGCGTGGGCGAGATAGATCATCGGTGGCACTGGTGTCGTGAGGTCCGGCTTTTCGTGCGTGTTGCCCACGATGCCAACGATCGTGCCGCCGACGCGATTGTCGCCAAGGCCGAAGGTCGTGCCGAAGGTGATGGAATGGCCGATGGGAGTCTTCCCGGGGGCAATGAGCTTCGCCGCGGCCTCGTTCACCACCGCGACGGGCTGCGTCTCCAATCGGTCCGCGTCGGTGAACCAGCGCCCAGACTCGAGGGGGATGCCCATCGTCGCGAAATACCCAGGCGTCGCGACGCGCAGCTGGGTCGACAGTCGGTCCTGCTCATCGTCGGACAGATGGACGCCATCGAGCGCGTAGGCCGACATGCTATAGCCATACCCGCTGAGCGGCAGCCCCGTCGTCGCGCCCACGCTGCGCACCCCTGGAAGCGCGCGCAGCGTATTCGTCAGCGCCACGAGAAATGCCGCGCGCTTCTCCCGCGACTCGTACCGTGCGTCCGGCAATGCCACGTCGAACGTCACGCGGTTGTCCGTCGTAAACCCGAGATCAACCGACCGAAGCGCGGCGAAGGTCCGGAGCAAGAGCCCGGCGCTCGTCAACAGGACGACCGCGAGCGCCAACTCGGTGATCGCGAGCACGCGCTTGGCCCGTTGGACGTCGCGGCGCGGCTGGATTTGGAACGTCGGCAGGAGCCCGGCCGCGAGCCCGGCGCCGAGGCTGATGGCGAGCGACACGAGGAGCACGCGCATGTCGAGGGTCGCGCCAGCGATGATGCTCGTATTGTCCGGCCGAATCGCGATGAGCGCACGCACGCCCCACCCGGCGAGGCCGACGCCCGCCGCACCGCCGAGCAGCGCCAGCAGCAGGGCGTCGGCGATGGACGCCCGCATGAGATCCAGGCGCGAGGCGCCGAGCGCGGAGCGGATCGCCATCTCGCGTTGCCTCGTAACGGCGCGGGCCAGGAGCAAGTTCGCGACGTTCGCGCACGCGATGAGGAGCACGACGCCGACCGCTGCCCACAGCACGAGGAGCGCGGGCCCCGTCTTGCCGACGAGGGATTCGCGGAGTGAGACCACCTGGCCGCCGCGGTCGCTGTCCTTCGTCGGGAACGTCCGCGCGAGCCGCGTCCAGATCGTCTGCATCTCCGTCCTCGCGCCGTCGAGCGTCGCGCCGGGACGCAGCCGGGCGATCACCGACAGATAGTGGGCGCCGCGTTGCGTCGCGAGGTCGTGCGCCGTGAATGGTTGCGGAGTCCAGAGCACGTCGCCGGCGGGATACTCGAAATCGGGCGGCATCACGCCGATGACGGTATAGGGGACGGCATCGAGCACAATCGACCGGCCGATGCATCCCGAGTCGGCGCCGAACCGCCGGCGCCACAGGCCATCCGAAAGCACGACGACGTGAACGCCGGGCACCTCGTCGTCCGCGGCGAATGTGCGTCCCAGCGCCGGCGTCCGCCGAAGCACCTGGAAGAAGTCTTGGGTGACCCCAGCCGCGTCCAGCTCTTCGGCGACACCGTTGCCGGTGAGCGCATACGAGCCCTCGGAGTACGCGCCCATCCCGTCGAACACCGTATTGGCGGCGCGCCAGTCGAGGAAGTCGGGTGGCGAGACGGTGGAGGGACCTTTCACGGACGGACTGTGGATGCGGACGACGCGATCGGCTGTCGGATAAGGCAATGGGCGGATCAGCGCGGCGTCTACCACGCTGAAGATCGACGTGTTCGCCCCGATGCCAAGCGCCAGCGTGGTCACGGCGACCAGCGCGAATCCCGGTGATCGCAATAGGCGCCGGATGCTCAGACGCAGGTCGTTCGCGAGCAGGCTCATTCCAGTCAGTACTGACAAGCACCGTGCCATAGATATCGCGTTGTGGCGTAACGCGTTGGCATTGCGGGTCGTTCACGCGCGGGAACCCGAGTCCCGAACGCGGACATATTTCAGGCATGACCACCGATAGCCAGCTACGAGGCCACCTGCACGAGTTGATCCGTGGCGGCCACGCACACGTGACGTTTGACGATGCGATCGCCGAGTTGCCCGCGTCTCTCCGCGGCACGCGACCGGAGTCGCTCCCGTACTCGCCCTGGGAGCTTGTCGAGCACATCAGGATCGCGCAGCGCGATATCCTCGACTATGCGCTGGCGCGTACGCCGGATGAGTACACATCGATCGAATGGCCCAAGGGCTATTGGCCCAAGAGTCCGGCGCCGTCGAGCGCAAAAGCGTGGGATGACGCGATTGCCGCCGTCCGCGCGGACCGCGAAGAGATGGAGCGCCTGGTGCAAGACGCTGACCTATTCGCAAAGCTCCCAGCCGCGACCGAGGGCCACACAGTCTTGCGACAGGCCCTCTTGCTCGCCGACCACAATGCCTATCACGTCGGCGAGCTGGTCGCGGTCCGCAGATTGTTGGGTGCCTGGCGCTAGGGCGCCAATACCACGGCCGTTAGGACCCAGGCCTTGCGGTCCGTCGGAGTCTGGTCGTAGTAGAAGCCATACACTTTGTGCGTCTTGGGATCGACGGCCACCGAGCGCGCACCACCGCCCGTTTTGATCGTGCCGAGGACGCTATACGTATCCGGTGAGTCCTCGTGCACGATCACGAGCGTCGAGTCGTTTCGATTGGCGTTGAACGCAATCTGTGTCTTCTCGTCAAAGGCATCTTCGTCCGCGTGGCCCGCCACGGGAATGCGTTGCACGACGGTCCCCGTGCGAGCGTCGACAATCACGAACTCTTTGTCGCAGCCCAGAAAGAGCCGGTCATGGGCGAGGTCGTACGACAGCCCCTGCGCGGCTTTGCACTCGGGAATCGGATACCGCTCGACGACTTTGAGCGATCGGGCGTCGACCTTCGTCACGATCGACGAATCTTCGCGATTGATGTACAGCATGCCTTTGCCGTCCGCGACGCCGGACTCGAGGGCGTTCGCGAAGTGCTCGCGGCCGACGACCTGGCCGGTCTTCATGTCGACGACCGTGACGGTATCGAGCAGCATGAACGCGCGATGCGTCGCGGGATCGTAGAGCATGGCGTCGCCTTTGCCGGCGACGGTCCCGAGGATTTTGCCGGTCGAGATCTCGAACCAGGTCCCATTTCGCGCGAGACCGCGATTCAGATCCGGCGCGAGTGCGTAGCCTCCCGCGGATTTTCCGGGGATGGAGTCGACGACTTGATCCTTGTCGATGTCGATCACGGTATTGCCGAGACCATACAGTCGACGATGCTCGGGATCGAGTGCGATGAAGTCGGCGGTGTAGCCAGAGCCGACGGGACCGACGGCGATGCGGCTGACGACGTGGTAGTTCGGGCTCTGCGCCGCGGCCGTCGCGGCGAGGCAGAGGGCGGCGGAAATCGAGAGTCGTTTCATGCCCAACAACCTGTCATCCCCCTGCCACCAATCGGGAGAGACGCTACGCGCTGAATTGTCTCAAATGATGATCCGTGTGCAGGTATGCCCAGCGTTTCCACTCCAACGCGTTCATGGCGCCGAAGAGCGGATGGCGCGGCCAGGGCAGGCTCCCACTTCGCACTCCGAACTCTTCGACGCGCTGTACCAACTTCGCCACGTCGGACACGAACGCACCGGGCCGATCGCCGTTGCGCCGGACATCCATCTCCGGCCGGGTCTTCACGCCGGGCGGCCATCGCATCGGCGCATGGAGTGCGATGTACTTAATGAGCGTGCGCCCGAGAAAGCTCTCCGCGGGTGAGACCTGTCGCAGGCCGAGACCGGCTTCGAGACAGATCACGCAATGCATGATCATCTCGGGTGCGGTCAGGACGCCGAATCGCGCGATGGTGTCGGGGCGCACTGCGTGCACCCGCGCGACAATCTCCGCGCGGGTCTCGGGCTGGGTCAGCGACTTCACTGAGACCCAAGTCCGAACAGCACGTGCGGGGATCCACGGTGGCCGGCCACCGCGGTCACCCAGGGGCGCAGCTTCGGCAGTCGCAGCGGTTGATTCGCGAACGCCGCGAACGTCTCGTGCGCGGCCGCGTGCAGCAGCACCGCTTCCAACGCCTCGCCAGCCGCGACCCAATGAGCCGCGTCATCGCCGTAGGTGCCGAGGAGCATCAGGACCGGCGCCTGTCTCACCATTCGCCGCACGGATGCGGCTTCGCTGAGCGTCGTGCCGTGCCAATCATCGCACGCTGGGAAGTCACCGGCATCGGCCGCTCCGACGTGCGCCTCGAACACCAGATCGGCGATCGCCTCCCGATCCGCCGCTGACGTGATCGGGTGCAGCCATGCGCCGTACACCTGGGCTTCGGTGCGGCACTCGTCGACCAGTCGATCGCTGATCGAGCCGCCGAGTGCTCCATGAACGGTATGACGGCGATCGATCGCATAGAACATCTCGCGATCGCGTGGCGTCTCGTGCGCGTGCCGGCCGGCGCGAATGCGGGCCACGATCGCAGGGTTTCGAGGGTCTGGGAGCAACTGCACATCATCCCGGCGCCCGAAGTGTCGAAGCGCAATGCGCATGTTGAGCAACGCCGCGCCGCAGGACACGATCACTTCGCGTAGCGCCGCTTCGCCCTGCGCTGGCGCTCGCCCTGCGTCGGCGACCAACTCGAGCTCGTCCCCATCTCGGTGAAAATCCCAAGGGCGAACGTTGCACGGCGACGGCGCCCGACTCCCATACAACGTCAGGAGATCCAGTTCGGGCGCGCTATGGTGAGTTTGCATCGGTTGGTTCCTCCTCCATGGGACCGGTATCCTCTTCCCGCGTATTGCGGTCCCGGGCCCACAAATCGAACGCATCCATTGGGCCAGCGGGTGTGATCTGATATCCGGTCGTGCTGTCTCCTCGTATGTACACCATCTGGCCCGAATCGACCGGAAACGTTCGACCCGCGGCGGCGACCTGCGCATGGCCCGACCACGTCACCAGCCGGGTCGTGTCTCCATTACTCGATACGTCGATCCGGTACTCGCCGTTCTGCTCGACGAAGATCGCGGCGTTCGGCGCATCGATTTCGTGTGATTTCGCGGTGTCGATGTCGCGGACCCGATAGTCGATGGACCCTTGTGGCAACAACAGTTGCAGCACGTTGAGCTCGACCCGCACGAGGTGGAGCTCTGTCTCGCTCGCCAGACGCACGGCCGTTGAACCGAACTCGACTTCGAGATGGCCGACCGAGTCGACCCACAACCGGTCGCCCGAACCCAGGACAACATTCGTGTCCGGGATGGCCCAGGTGTCGCCGGCCACCTGACGGATGGAGACGGAGCCCTCCATGAGACTGAGCTCGCCGGTCGGGCTCTCGGTCGTGGCAGGGGGGCTAGAGTCCTCCGGGGGATCGTTTGTCTGCGGGCCGATATAGTAGCAGCCCGCAAGCTCCACGAGACCCGCCAGCGCAACCAGCCCTAGACGCCTCATAGATAGAATTTACACCTTAGTTTTGGCCATGTTGTCGCACGCCCCTCGATTCGACGCCCAGGCGGCGGCACGGCTCGCCCGCGATCTCTACGGCATGTCGGGCACCGTGCGCTCGCTGACCAGCGAACGCGATCAGAACTTCCTGCTGGAGACGAGCGCCGGCGAGCGGCTCGTCCTCAAGATCGCGAATGCGCTCGAGGATCCGGCCATGCTCGACGCGCAGCAGCGGGCCATGACCCACGTCGGCTCGACGCTCGACCTCGCACCCCGAGTGATCCCGACCCGGCAAGGTTCCACGCTCCATACCGTCGACGGTCATCTCGTCTGGGCCGTGAGCCACCGGCCCGGCATCCCGCTCGGCCTCATCCGCCACCGCTCTCCTGTCTTACTCGAAGCCCTCGGTGCCGAAATCGGTTCGCTCACCAGGGCATTCCGTGGATTCGACCATCCGGCCTTGCACCGGGATTTCTACTGGGACCTCGCGCGGGGTCGTTCCCTCGTGGCCCTGTATCGGCCGTTACTCGCCCCGGATGTCGGCGCCACCGTCGACGTGCTGATGGATCGCTTCGATCGCGAGGCGGCGCCACTCTTGGCGGAGCTGCCCCGAAGCGCGATACATGGCGATCTCAACGACTTCAACGTGCTCGTTGATGGTGACCGCGTGACGGGGTTCGTCGACTTCGGCGACATGGTCTACGGCTACACGGTTGGCGATCTCGCCATCGCCGCGGCGTACGCCATGCTCGACAGCGCGGACCCGGCCGCGGTCGTCTCGCAGATGACGCGTGGGTATCTGACGCAATGTCCCTTATCCGAGACGGAGCGCGCCGCGGTCTTCCCGCTTGCGGTGTTGCGCCTCTGTACCTCCGCCTGCGTCGCCGCCCACCAGCAACGCGAGCGGCCCGACAATGCCTACCTCGGTGTGAGCCAGGCTGCGATCCGGCGTACACTCCCGCGTCTGAACTCGGCGCGCATCGTCTCCTGGCTCGCGACGCAATCGTTTGCGCCGGTGATGGACCTCCCGTCGCGCGAGGTGCTCGACTTGAGCGTCGGCGGTGCTTCAATGGACGGAGTGCGCGCTGGCATCGGGCGATGGGACGAGCCGCGCCTCATCTACACGGCCCCGTTCTTCGAAGGCCGCACCATTCATCTTGGTATCGATCTCTTCGCGCCACCAGGCACACCGGTGCACGCGCCGCTGCGCGGCCGCGTCCACGCCATGGCTGATAATGCGCAGCCGCAGGACTACGGTCCGGTTGTGATCCTGCGACACGAGACGGATGACAGCACGCCGTTCTATACGCTCTACGGACACCTCAGCCGCGAGACGCTCCGCCGACTGACTGTGGGTCAGACGATTGAGCGCGGAGCGCTCATCGGGACCCTTGGCGCCATTGAAGAGAATGGCCAATGGCCGCCGCATCTTCATCTCCAACTCATCGTCGACCTGCTCGGCATGGGCACCGATTTCCCGGGCGTGGGAACGGCAGCCCAGCGCGATGTGTGGCGGAGCCTGAGCCCTGACCCCAGTATGCTTGCCGGCCTACCGCCCTCGGCGCACGAGCCGGACAAGGCCGAGACGTTGGCGGCGCGCCAGCGACTGGTGGGACACAACTTGAGCATTGCCTACGCCGACCCGCTCAAGATCGTGCGCGGCTGGAAGCAATACCTGTACGACGACGTCGGCCGCCGATATCTGGACGCCTACAACAACGTCCCGCACGTCGGCCACGCGCATCCCCGCGTGGTGCAGGCAGCGGCCGAGCAGATGGCCCTGCTCAACACGAACACGCGCTACTTGAGCGACCGGCTGACCGAGTACGCCGAGCGCTTGGTCTCGACGCTGCCGGCGCCGCTCCGCGTGTGCTACATCGTCAACTCGGCCAGCGAAGCAAACGAGCTCGCGCTACGCCTCACCCGTGCGCGCACGGGCCGGCGCGACATGATCGTGCTCGAGGCGGCGTATCACGGGAACACGACGTCGCTCATCGATTTGAGCCCGTACAAGCATCTGGGACCCGGTGGGACCGGCACGCCGAGCTGGGTACACATCGCTCCGCTGCCCGACGACTATCGCGGACGATATCGGCGCAATGACCCCGAGTGTGGGCGCAAATACGCTCGGCATGTCGCCGAGTTGGCTGGGCCGCACATCGCGGGATTCTTGGCCGAGACGTGCCCAAGTGTCGGTGGCCAGATCATACTCCCGCCCGGGTATCTGGTCGAGGCGTATCAATCAGTCCGCGGCGTCGGCGGCGTGTGCATCGCGGACGAGGTCCAGACGGGCCTGGGCCGCATGGGAACGCATTTCTGGGCGTTCGAGTCCCACGGCGTTGTCCCAGATATCGTGGTTATGGGCAAGCCACTCGGCAATGGCCACCCGTTAGCCGCAGTCGTGACCACACGCGAGATCGCCGATGCTTTCGACAACGGCATGGAGTATTTCTCGACGTTCGGCGGCAACACCGTGTCCTGCGCCGTCGGACTGGCCGTGCTCGATGTCCTACGAGATGAGCAACTGCAGCAGCATGCGCTGAGCGTGGGCGACCATATGCTGCGTGCCTTGCGGCCATTCATCGAGCGATACCCGCTCGTGGGCGACGTGCGCGGCTCCGGGCTATTTCTCGGCGTCGAGCTCGTGCGCGACCGCGAGACGCTGGAGCCGGCGGCGGCCGAAGCAACGATGATCGTCAATCGCATGCGCGAGGACGGGATACTCCTCGGCACCGACGGCCCGTATCACAACGTGATCAAGATCCGTCCGCCGATGCCGTTCGATCAATCAGACGCCGATCGACTCGTCGAAACGCTCGACCGGATCCTCGCCGACGGACTCTAAACCCCGATCGGATTCGGGGGCTCGAGGAACCAGAGCCCGATGTCGTCTTCCGCTGGCGCTTTTCCGGGCGTCACGGGATTCCTACCGTCCCAGACTCCGGTCCAATCGGCTTTGGAGGATGCATGGATCAGGTACTTGCCGATGTTCTGCGATGGTTTGATTTGAACCGCGCAGGACAGGACGATGTGAAAGTCGGCCTTCTTGCCGTCCAGCGTATTCACGTAGTGGTCCCGGCAGACCTCGATCCCGAACGTGAATCCTCCGACCTCGCGGATGCCGCCTGAGCTGCCAGGCACGTACGCGATCTCCGTTGGGCTGCGCCCGCCGGTCTCGAAGAAGTCGCACTCCTTGTTGTACGGCGCGAACGCGAGCTGGCCGTTGAGGAACGCGTAGACGGTGTTGTACGCGCGACAGGTGACCGGCGCGGCTTTCGTGCTGACGAGAGCCTGCAGCGCGGGCGTCTTCGTGCCGCTGGTGTTCTGCATCCCGTACAGACGCAGAGTCGTGGCCCGATCGGTCGGCGGCGTCTTGTCGAACTTCACCAGATTGAGCTCCGCGGCGATGAGGTTCGCGTGATAGCGGGCCAGCGCTTCGTCGGTGTCGAGTGCCTCGCGCCAGAAGATCGATCCCGCGAAGATCAGAACCTTCGGGTATTGCTTGCTCAGATTTCTCAGACCGGCGACGAGGAGATCCTTGTCCTGCGACGTCATGGCGTCGCGCTCGATCACCATGCGCTGTTCCACAAACGTGTACTCGGGAACCGCCACGATAGCCTCGAAGGCCTTCGTGGTATCAACGTGACCATTGCTCCGCCAGGCAGCGAGGCTGGCCTGGACGTTCTTGAGAAGGTTGCCGAGCACCCTCAACGGCTCACCGGCATTGGTGCCGTACCGGAGGTGCGCCGGATAACTCCATAGGTAAACGGGTATGATTGACATGGGGCTATGATATCGACCCCCCTCACACCCCAATCACCAACAAATCACTTCTTGCGATTCTGGACGTAGCGCCAGCCGAATCGGCCTTTGATGCACAGGTTCCCACGAGTAATGGTGACATCATACGGCGACGTCACTTTCACGATCTCATTGTCCTGCACGTGGAGCGTCAGCGTGCATCCGACGCCGCAATAGGGACAGATCGTATCGGTCTGCGTCTGCTTGTCTTCGTTCCACGTCCCCGCGGCTCTTCGATCATGCTCACTGGAGAACATAAGAGCGCCGGTCGGACACACGGCAATGCAATTCCCGCAGTACACGCACGCCGATTCGGGAAGTGGGATGGCGAACTCGGTCGAGATTCTCGCATCGAACCCACGACCCGCCACGGCGATCGCGAATGTGTTTTGGTAGTCCGTCCCGCAGGCCTCCACGCACTTATAGCACAGAATGCACTTGCTATAGTCTCGCATGTAAAGATCGTTGTCGATCTTTTCCGGCTGCCGCACGGTTGCCGCGTACGCCGGATCGGGTGGCGCATGATGCCCCGCGTGTGCCGCATCGCGCGTGGTGCTGGCTGGAGCCGGCGGGCCGTAGCGTTCGGGCGCGGCGCCGTACTCGGCGATCCACCCGGCGACGTCCGGTGTTGTCGACAGGTCCACGGAGGACGCGAGGAATTCCAGCACCATTTTCCGGCTGTGCTTCACGCGGTCGGTATTGGTCTTGACGACCATGCCGGCTTCGACTTTCCGCGAGCACGCGGGCACGAGCACGCGCGAGTTCTCGACCTCGACGACGCACACGCGGCACGCGTTCACGGGATGCAGCGTCTCCAGATAACACAAGGTCGGCTGCCGCTTCCCGATCGACGCGGCGGCGTCCAGGATCGTCGTATCTTCCGGCACCGTCACCGACTCGCCGTCAATCGTCAGCGTGATCGTTCGGCGAGCCGAGCGGAGCGTCACGGGCGCAGAATCACTCATACAGTCGCAGGCGTTTGATGGCCGATTCGACGGCGCTGTACGCCGTCTGTCCGAGACCGCAGATCGAAGCGTCTTTCATCCCCTGTCCAATCTCATCGAGCAGCGCGATCTCATCGGTCACGGACCCGCGCGTGCGCCGGGACGCGAGGCGATGGAGGGCCTCTTCCTGTCGCACGGTACCCACGCGGCACGGCACGCACTGCCCGCACGACTCGTCACGGAAGAAGGCCGCGATGCGCAGCAGGAGGTCCGTGAGGTCGACCGTATCGTCGAACGCGACGATCACGCCCGAGCCGAGCGTCGCCTTCGCGGCGCGCACGCCTTCGAACGTGAGCGGCATATCGAGCTCGTCGGGCCGTACGAAGAGTCCCGCGGCGCCGCCGAGGAGCACGGTCTGGAGCTTGCCTTGTACGCCGCCGGCGAGGTCGAGCATCTGGCCGAGCGTGACGCCGAACGGCACCTCATAGACACCGGGCTTGCCGACAGCCCCGGAAAGACAGAAGAGCTTCGACCCCGTCGACATTCCGCCGGCGCCGATCGCGGCGAACGCCGGGCCGCCGTCGAGGATGATCCGCGGGATGTTGGCGAGCGTCTCGACGTTGTTGATCAGCGTCGGTTTCTTGAAGACGCCGGATTCGACGGGGAAGGGCGGTTTGTTTCGCGGCTCGCCGCGGTAGCCCTCGATGGAATTGAACACCGCGGTCTCTTCGCCGCAGATGTACGCCCCGCCGCCGATTCGCAACTCGATCTGCAAATCGCCGAGCAACCCCTTCGCCGTAGTCTGAGTAATCGCGCGTTCGAGCCGCGCAGCGGCGAGAGGATATTCCCCGCGGATGTAGATGTACCCTTGCTCACACCCGGTCGCAAACGCAGCGATAGCCATCGCCTCGATCAGAGCAAACGGGTCTTCTTCCATGATGACCCGATCCTTGAACGTCCCGGGCTCGGACTCGTCGGCGTTGCAGATGAGATAGTGCGGCCGCACCCCTTGCTTGGCCACGGCCTCCCACTTCTTCCCAGTCGGGAACGCCGCACCCCCACGCCCCATGAGCTTCGAGTCGTTCACCTCGCGGATCACCCCTTCGGGCCCGATCTCGTGCGCCCGGCGCAGCCCCTCGAATCCGCCGGCCGCCCGATACGCATCGAGGCTCGTCGGATCGACCACGCCCACTCGCGCGAGGAGCCGGAGCTCGGGCGATCCCTGCTGCGGGATCCGTGGATGCGGCCGCGTCACCGCCTTATCGTCGCCCTTGAGGATCGCCTGTGCGTCAGACGCGGTGACGTCGCCGAACAAGTGCGCGTGCGGCTGGCGACCGGCGACTTGCAAGAACGCCGCCGGTGCTTGATCACAGAGCCCGAGGCACGGGCTCTTGAGCCAGATCGTATCCGACCCGTTGACGGTCGTATGATCGCCGTTCGGCGCGTGATACGGCTCGCCGAGCGAGTCCAGCACAGCCTTCGCCCCACGTGTGCGGCAGACCACGTCGTCGCAGACGTGAAGGACCCGAGGCGGTCGCGGCTCCATCGAGAGCAGCGCGTAGAACGTCGCGACGCCATACGCCTCGGCCGGCGGCACGCCGAGCCGCGTGCAGACGTACGTGAACGCGCCTTCGCTGATCCACCCCATGCGCGCCTGCACCGCCTCCAACGCCGGCAACAACCGATGCCGCTCGGCGCGCACCGCGTGGCCGCCGATGGCGATGCGCCCGTCCCGCGCCGCTTCCCGCGTACCACCGTCCCATCCGGATGTCGGAGCCCCCACCACCGCGTCGACTGCTTCGCGTTCCTCGGCTGTCGCCTCCGCAGCCGACAGGTGCAGATCCATCAATCGTCTCCGTGCACGAGCTCAGCGCGTTGCTCGGCCTTGCGCGGCGCTAGACGGATCGGCTCCACCTGTACGGCGCAGGCCTTGAACTCCGCGGTCCCGGACACCGGGTCGCTGACGTCGATCGTGAGCAGGTTCACCTTTACCTCGTCCTGGAAATGGAGCGTCATGAAGACGAGTCCAGGCCGAAGCGCCGAATCGATGTGCGCCGGCGCGATCACGCTGCCGCGCCGCGACGACACCCGTAGGGAGTCACCCTCTTCGATATCCATTCGCGCCGCGTCCTCGGGCGAGATATCCAGCGTCTCGGGGCGTCGGAGCGGTGAGGTATAGCCGCCCGTCTGTACGCCGGTATTGTACGAGTCGAGCCTCCGGCCAGTCGTGAGCAAGAACGGGTAGTCATCGTCCGGCATCTCGACCGGCGGATCATTCAGCACGACCGTGAACGGCGCGGGCCGCCCGCGTTTGATCGGATCTTCTTCCCAGAGGCGGGCGTGCAGGAACTGGCTCCCCGCGTGCGACTCGTCGGGACACGGCCACTGGAGACCCTTGTGCTCCTCGAGTCGCTTGTACGACATCCCGCCGAACATGGCCGGCGCAACCACGCGAAGCTCGTTCCAGACCTCCTCGGCGGTTGGCTGGCCCCAGTCGACACCCAAGCGCCTGGCGATCTCGGAGATGATCCACATATCATCGCGGGCATTGCCGGGCGGTTCGAGCGCTTTGCGCACGCGCTGCACGCGACGCTCGCTATTCGTTACCGTGCCCTCGGCCTCGCACCAGCTCGATGAGGCCGGGAAGACGACGTCGGCCAGCTGGGCGGTGCGCGTGAGGAAGATGTCCTGGACCACCAAAATATCGAGGCCGTTCAGCAGCCTTTCGGCGACGTGCTGATCGGCCTCGGATTGTGCGGGGTTCTCGCCAATGACGTACAGGCCCTTCTGTCGACCGTCCTTCATGGCCTCGAACATCTGCGTGAGCGTCCGGCCGAACTCGGGGCTCAGGCGTACGCCCCACTGCTTCTCGAATCGTGCCCGGATCGCGTCGTCGTGCTGGTCCTGGAAGCCCGGGAGGCGGTTAGGGATCGCTCCCATATCGCCGCCTCCCTGCACGTTGTTCTGGCCTCGAAGGGGATTGAGCCCCGACCCGTATTTGCCGACATGACCCGTTAGCAGCGCGAGGTTGATCAGACTGAGAACGTTGTCGACGGCGTTGTGATGCTCCGTGATGCCCAACGTCCAACAGATCATCGCTCGATCGGCGCGAGCGTACGCGAGCGCGGCCTCCTCTATGTATCTGCCGGGGACGCCGGTCGCTTGCTCCGCGAGCTCCAGCGTGTATGACTCGACCGACGCGCGGTAATTCTCGTAGTTGGTGGTGCCACGAGCGATAAATGCTTCATTCGTGAGGCCGGCGTGAATGATCACGCGGGCCATCGCGTTGGACAGAGCGATGTCCGAGCCGACGTTGATGCCGAGCCACATATCGCCCCACTGGGCCGTAGACGTGCGCCGGGGGTCCACGACGAACGCGCGCGCGCCGGCGTGGATGCCCTTCAAGACGTGATGGAAGAAGATCGGGTGATTTTCGCGGGCGTTCGCGCCCCACATGAAAATCACGTCGGTCTCCTCGGCCTCACGGTACGAGCTGGTCCCGCCGCCAGCCCCAAACGCTGTCGCCAGACCGGCGACGCTAGGAGCGTGTCACGTTCGGTTGCAGCTGTCGATATTGTGGGTGCCGAACGCGACCCGGGCGAGCTTCTGCGCCAGGAAATTCATCTCGTTGCTCGCCTTCGAGCACGAGAAGATGCCCAGTGCATCCCCCCCATGCGTGTCCTTCACCCGCCGGAACCCCGAGACCGCCCGGTCGAGCGCCTCTTCCCACGAGGCCACCCGCAGCGTATCTCCGTCTCTGACCATGGGTTCCGTCAATCGAACATATGGCGCCATATGGTCTCCGAGTTCGCCCAACACTTAAGCTTGACGGTCGGGCGCGCCAGGGGCAAATCAAACCTACAGATCAGAACATACGTCCGGTCTATGTACTCGGCGGAATTCGAGGTTCTCGTAGCGGCCAATCGCGGCATCGTGTTCAGCACTGTGAGTCGAGCGCTGTTGCATGAGCTGAGAACGCCGACCCAAGCGTTGGCGCTGGCTGGCGAGATGATCGCGCGGGACGGTGCGGTGCTCACCGGTCCCGTGCGCCAGGCGCTCGGAAGCCACGCGCGGCAATTGCGACCGCTGCTGGACCTGGTATCGCGAGCCCAGCAGCGCCCCACGGACAATGAGCCGGAACCGGTCGCCCTCCGCGACTTGGTGGATCTGCTCGAGACCACACACCGTGGCCTGCCCAGCGCGGGCACGCTCGACGCGTCGAGCCTGGCGCGACCGGATCTGCCCGCGGTCAAAGCGAACGCACTGGTCCTCTCGCATGTCATGCTGAATCTCGTGCTCAACGCGTTCGAGGCGGACGCACAGACGATCAAACTCACGGCAGAGCCACGTGGGACGAGTGTCGATATCACGATCGAAGACGACGGCCCTGGTATCTCGCCGGCGATGCGCCATCGCTTGTTCGAACCATTCGCGACTACGAAGCAGGAGCCAATCGCGGGACTGGGCCTGGCGGTCGCGCGCTACCTCGTCACACCGTGGGGCGGAACGCTCGTCCACCTCGCGTCGAACGGATCCGGCGCGGCCTTCGTGCTCACGCTGGACGCTTGGTAGCGAACAGCTGCTGCACATAGGCGTCGCCATCTTCGAGCGTGTGGCGCAGCATACGCTGGTTGACCACGGCCTCGCCCGCGATGGCCACGCCCGCCGCGGCACGCACGGTCAACGGGCGCGCGCCGGCGAGCGCCGCCGACGTGCGGCTCACGACGTCGGAGCTGGCGATGACCTCCGTGCTGTCGCCATGCTCGATCGCCACGCGCTGGCGGAGCAGCGCTTGCCGCAGGTCTTCCATGAGCCGTGGCTCGGCGTCATGATGCACCGCCCGGAGCGCATCCATCGTCGCCGCGTAGGCGCGCTGGATGGGCACGATCCCGACCGTCATGCGACGCGGCAGTTGGGCGACAGACGATCGCGGAGCTTGCGCAGGGTCTGCGAGCGAATCTGGCACACACGCGACTCGGTCAGCTCGAGCACTTCGCCGATCTGCTTCAGGGTCAATTCTTCGAAGAAGTAGAGCGCCAGCACCGTCCGCTCCTTCTCCGGCAACTCGGCGATCGCCGCACGGACCAGCGCACGCTGCTCTTCGGCCAGCAGCTCGTCGCCTGGCAGCACCGCGTCGGGATTGTCGAGCGTCTCCTCGAGCGTCGCGCCGTCATCGTCCGCGATCGGACGCTCGTGGATCGACACCATGGCCGTGCCTTCCACCGTCGACTGCCACGCCCAGTAGGTCGGGAGATCGAGCCCTAACGCCTCGGCGATTTCGCGCGGCTCAGGCGCGCGGCCGTGTTCGCGCTCGAGCTTGGCGACCGCCGCCGCCTGCTGCCGGCTCTTGAGGCGCACGGACCGCGGAGACCAATCGTTCGCCCGCAGATCGTCCAGGATCGATCCGCGGATCCTGGTCATCGCGTACGTGCTGAACGCGAGCCCGCGCGAGACATCGAACGTCTCGAGCGCGCGCATGAGGCCGAACGTGCCGGCGCTCACGAGATCGCCGAGCTCCAGCGACGGCGTGCGCGCCGCGATCTCGCGGGCCGCATGGTGCACGAGGCCGAGGTATTGCTCCAACAGCTGCGTGCGGGCGTCCGCGTCACCGGTCGCCCGGTAGCGGGACCACAGGGCGTCGGTCATGATGCTCTCCGGATCATTGTGAGGCACTGCTCGGGGTCCCGCGCGGCCAGGGCCAGCGACAGGTCCTCGGCGACGGCGCCGACGTAGCGGATCTCGCGGTTCAGGAAGTGGTCGCAGGCCGTCGCGAGTTTGCCGAATGCGGCCACGCCGTCCGCATCGCTCTGACAACGGTTGACGAGCACGTCGATCGGGATCTCGGGCGTGCGCAGGTGGGCGAGTTTCATGAGCGCGTACGCGCCGGTCAGCGCCGCCGGCTCCGGCGTCGCGACGACGACGAGGCGGTCCGCCGAGATCGTGGCCGTACGAACCGCGCCGTCGAGGCCTGTTCCCGAGTCCACGATCACGAGATCGTAGTTCGAGAACACGGCCGAGAGGCGCAGCTCCAACCGTGCCCGCTCGAGCGCCGAGAGATCGTGCAAGCGCTCGACACCGCAAGTTCCCGGGAGGAGCCAGAGGTTGCGGCTCACGCGGCACACCAGGTCATCCGGCTCCAGCGGACTATCGAGGAGCGCATCCACCCGTGCCGCTGGCCGTAAGCCCAGGAGCACGTGCAGTGTGCCGATGTTCAGGTCCGCGTCGAACAGCAGTACGCGGCGGCCCGCGCTCGCGGCTTCGGCCGCGAGCAGGATCGAGAGGAGCGACTTGCCGACGCCGCCCTTGCCGCTGCCGACGAGCACGACGTGCGGGGCGTCGTCATCGAGGAGGAATCGCGTGATCATCGGCCGCTCTAAAGGCAAGGCGCATGCCGAGCTCGGCCGTTCGCGTATCTCTTTAAACTATATAGTGTTACCTATTAGACGCCGGCAACAATTCACGGCGATCCATGCAGATATTTCCGGTGCTGCCGGGTCAATTCTGCCGAGCGTTTTTTCCGTTCAGCTTATTGCGCAGCGTCCGCTCGCTAATGCCGAGCAGCTTCGCGGCCCGGGTACGATTCCCGCGGGTTGCCGTCAACGCCTTTCCGATCGTGTCGCGCTCGATGATGTCGAGATCAAACAGGTCCGACCCGTTGGCGGCGGGTGGCGCAGGGGTACCGGCCAGATCCACGAAATGGTGCGGCTCGAGCGTCCCGTTTCGCGAGAGAATCACGGCCCGCTCAATCGCGTTGGCCAACTCACGAACGTTCCCTGGCCAGTCCGCCGCGACCAACAGCTGCATCGCGGCCGGCGCGATGCTGACCCCCTCAGAAGCCCTTTGCACAAAATGCTGGGCAAGTCGCGGTATATCCTCGCGTCGTTCCCGCAGCGGGATGGTGCGGATGGGCATGACGTTCAGCCGATAGTAGAGATCACTGCGAAAGCGTCCGTCATCAACGGCCGCCTTCAGATCGCGATTGGTGGTCGCGATGATCCTGACGTCGACCTTGATCGGCTGGCTCCCGCCGACGCGCTCGAATTCCTGCTCCTGGATCACCCGCAGGAGCTTGGCCTGAAGATCGAGGCGCATCTCCGTGATCTCGTCGAGCAAGAGTGTCCCGCAATGCGCGCGCTCGAACGCTCCTGCTGTTCTGACGGTGGCCCCGGTAAACGCGCCCTTCTCATGGCCAAAGAGGGCGCTCTCGACGAGCCCCTCGGGTACGGCCGCGCAGTTGATGGTGATAAAAGGACCGTCGGCCCGAGGACTCTGGTCATGCACCGCGCGAGCAAAGAGCTCTTTGCCGGTGCCGGATTCGCCCTGTAAGAGAACCGTTGCGCGCGTAGGGGCGACCATCGCGATCATGTCCATGATAGCGCGGAACGGCTCGCTCTCGCCGACGAGTTGGCGGGTCGAGCGCAGGACCCGAAGCTCGGTACGGATCGATTCGTTCTCCCGCCGCAGCCGGATCATCTCCAGCGCCTGCCGGAGCGCGACGTCGAGCGTGTCGGCCATCACCGGCTTCGTGAGATAGTCGATCGCGCCGGTCTTGATCGACGCAACGGCATTCTCGATGCTGGAGAACCCGGTCATGATGATGACCGGCACGCGATGCCCGTCGCGCTCGAGTAACCGGATGAGATCGAGCCCGGTTTGCCCGGGCATGATGTAGTCGGAGATGATGAGATCGATCCCACCGCCCGCCACGGTGTTCAAGGCGTCGTCGACGCTGGAGACCACGATGGGCGTGTGCCCCATGGTGTTCAGCGCGTGTTCCAGCACCGCCGACACCGCTGCCTCGTCGTCTACACAGAGGATCGTCGCCATGGATGGCTCAAGCTCGTCGCGGGACCGGTCGATACTCGTCGATATGACGCCGCACGTCCGAGTCCAGCAACTCCTGCGCGATGGCTGCGCGAACCACGCCGCGGGGCGCATCGCCGATGCGGCCATTCTGTATCTCAAGGCTCTGACGATCGATACGCGGAACGACGGCGCCCGTCACCTCTTCGATGTCGCGGCCGGCCAGCTCGGCCTACGGCTCGCCGAACGCCAGCCGGGCGACCTCGCATAACCGCCGCTCGAGCTGCGCCGGGTCGTCCAGTACTTCGGCGAAACTCACGGTCGCAACCCGCCCCCGCGAGGGCATCGCAATCACAATGGGCGGCCGAACATAGAAGGGATAGTGCGGTTGCCAACGCCGGTACACGCGATCTTCGAGGGCGCGGGACTTGAGATTGAGTGTCGTGAGGTCCACCAAGCTCGTTCGGTCGCCGTAGCGGGGTATCCAGCGGGTGATGACCACTGCGTGCCACGGCGTTCCAGGCTCGAACGGGATCACGACCCGGCTCTGGTTGTTGCCCCAATGGCGCCGCCAGGCTCGACGCAGCCAATAGTCGCTCCAGGCCAGGACGGGCCACCAAAAGATCACGATGCCGGCGACGACGACGGCCATCACCGGGATGTACGCGAGGCGCCCGAGCGTCGACTCGACGTACACCCGTGAGTTTCGTGAGAGGGGCTTCATAACCCCTCAAGTTCCTCCTGGACCCGCCGATACTAGACCCATGTCGGTTGAACCTCTCCCCACGGGCACTCTTTCCGCCTCACGGTTGCAGGTGATACTGAGGCGGTTGACCACACATTACTACGACAGCCCTGCGGTGCAGGACGTGATCGTCACTCGGGTGGCTCGGGAGCTGGCTGAAACGTTCCTTTGAGCAGGCGGCGCCACGTCAGTGAGACCATGACGCGGCCGGCGAAGAGGTTCTTGTCGACGCCCGCCACGTGCTGATAGTTCGACACGTGATTGAGGCCGATATCACCGCTGACGTCCAGCCACGGCAATGACACGGCCCCGGATACGCCAGCGCGATAGACGTGGCTCACGACGCCGCTCAAGAACGTCGGCACGGTCGGGAACGAATCGACCGCCGGGAAGGGGATACGGTAGTCACCCTGTCCTTGCCGGCTGAAGGCCCCGTACACCTTGAGCGGCACTTCTGGAATCACGGCCAGATCGACGCCGGCGCGTATCTCATCGTAATCGCTGAACCCGCGTCCGAGGCCGACATCGTACGACGTGTAGTCGGTCCACGGCTGCTCAAATGTGCGATACGAGAGGTTCGTGACGAGCGTGTAGGCGACGAAGATTCGCTGATCCCCAACGAAGGGGATGCCGTCGGCCTGCAACGTCCAACCGCCACTCGGCGGCTTCTTGCACGTGGCCTCCATGGTGCCGCCACACCCGCCGAATGCCTGAATGTCGTCGAGATACGCCTCGAAACTGAAATTGCCCACGGGTGATCGCCACGCCCCATCTAGCCCGACCATCTTGTTCGCGTTCGTACCGCCCTGCTCCTCGTTGATCTCACTGAAGTAATAGAGACCGATCGGGTTGACGTAATTGAATACGAACCCTTGCCCTGGCCGACCATAGACGATCGACTCTGTGACGCCCAGCTCCACGTTACCGATGTGCGAGCCGAGTCGGTGCCACGAGAAGTAGCGTTGAACGGTCGTGTCCCCGTAAAACTCATCATTGAGGCGCGTGACCAGCGTCTGCATGTTGAGCTGCGGGATGCCGATCTTCCCCCAGATGTGATCGTACGAGTACGTGTAATTGCCGAGGAGTAGGCCGTCGTACATGGTGGGCCCCGAATTGCGCCCTTCGCGGCCGATGAAGATCTCACCGTACCGCCACCGCGCATCGAGATACCCTTCTTGCAGCCGCACTGGATCCGCGCGCCCTTGGACAATTTGCCCGGCCGGGAGATGATACTCGGGGTCGACGTTGAGCCGACCGTCCCAGATCGGGTGGGCGACCGCCGTCAGCGGTCCGGCCTGTATCACGCCTTCCGCGCCGCCGCCAGGCTCGACGTTCCCCGATGTGTTCGCGCGCATCAATTCCCGGATCGACGAGCTCTCCGCCGTCCCGTAGACATCGAGGCTCAGCTGATAGTGCAGGCCCGGCTGCTTGCCGACATCGTACTTCGAGAGCGCTCTCCGCAGCGCGCGCACGTAGCTCTGGATGACCGGTGACATATGCGCCGGCATCTCGCGCGACAGCGCTCGATTGATCTCGGCCACGTTGTACGGCCGCTCGAGCGCCGAGAGTGACCGCATCGCGCCGCGCGCGAGCAACGCGTCGAGATAGACGTATGCGTTGTCGCCAAGCGGGACGTCCGCCGAGCCCTGGGCCGCCAAACACGCTGGCAGCCACGCAAATGCGAAGAGGATGAGAGAATGGCGGCGCACCGCCACAATGTATCAGAGGCGGACGCTGGCGGAAACCGTGAACCGGCGTGTGTAGCCGGGCGTCAAGAACGAGACCACCGGAGGATTCGGTCCACCGCCGACCGTATTCGGGGCCTCGATGCCAAACGTCGAGTACGAGCGATCGAGCAAGTTATCGATCATGAGGCTCACCGTGTACCGTCGAAACGTGAGCGCGAGGTCGAGATCCGACACCGTATACCCGGGGATCTGTGGGCGCTGATTCGACTCGTCGCCCCGGAGATATTGACCGGAGTAGCCTCGCAGATCGATATCGCCATCGAGCAGGACCGGCCCGATCAAACGCCCGATGCCCAGCGCGATGCGGCCGCGGTGGAGCGGCGAGTTCGGAAAAATATCGCCGGGCCGCGCCGGTCGGGGTGTCGTGTCCGAGCTCGAGATCTGCACGGTGCTCTGGAAGGTCGCAGCCATGTAGCTGTACGACGTCTCGATCCGCGCGCCACCGACGAGTGGTATTTTCGCGGTGACCTCGACACCCGCTCGGCGGGTCTCTGGAACGTTCAGAAAATAGACGTGCGTGAGATCAGGCGACGCGAACTGTATGTCATCGAGCACATCCGTCCAGAATCCGTCTATATCCAGGCTCGACTTGTGTGGCAGGTCGATGTCGACGCCGCCCTCGTAATCGCGAGTCGAGACCGCCTTGAGCGCGGGATCGGCGCCGAGCGCCGAGGGCAGGGAGCACGGCGCGCTGGCGGAGGCACATGCCAACTCGAGCGGTGCCGGCGCGCGGAATCCGCTCTTGAACGCAACGAACGCTTTCACGTCATCGGTGAACTGGTACGTCGCGCCGATCTCCGGCGATACCCGATTGTACGTGCTCGTGCCGTTGTTCGCCGACACCAGGTCGTCGCGATACGGAATCCGGATGTAATCGTCGCGCAGGCCGATCGTGACATCGAGCGAGGACGTGACCGACACGATCGCCTGCCCATAGAGTGCGGCGTTCTCCTGGTGCACGTCGGAGAGCGTCGTGATCGAATCCGGTTGTCCGCCGCCCGTGTTCAGTAACCGAAAATGCACGTTGTCGCGCTCGTACTCGGCGCCCACGGTAAATCCAATCGGCACCGGTCCAATCGCGACGGGCCGCGTCCACTCGACCGTCCCACCACCCGACAGCATGTAGATATAGCTGTCCGTGCTCGGCGGCGGGACGTTGATATTGAACTGCTCGTAATTGTTGCGCCTCCCGAACAGCGTTGCCCTCAGGACGCCTCCGCCGAGCGGTGTCGTCGCACGCGTGATGAGATCGTACGCCTCCGGCTCGAAGAAATCGCCGGGCGTATAGTTGATCGTCGGTGCATAGCCGACCGGCAACGACCCGGCCTCCTGGATACGGTCCTTCGCGTACAGGAAGGAGAGCGAGACGTCACCCGAGTCTCGCGTCGGACCCCACTGATGTCCGATCGTCGCGAAGATATTGCGCGTGTTCGCCGCGGTCGCTTGCCGCCAGCCGGTCTCGTTCGAGCCCGTGGCGGCGACGAAGCCATCGACGCCCGACACCTTGCCGCCGGCGGTGATGGTCGCGGTCTGCTCGCCGAACGAGCCGGCGCCGAGGGTCGCGGTGGCTTCGGGCGTGTTGCCGCCTCGCTTGGTGTCGAGGAGTAACGTGCCGCCGAGCGAGTTGCGTCCGAACAAGACGTTCGATCCGCGCACGAGCGAGGCACGCTCGATGGCTGCCGATGGCAAGAGGTCGAAGTTCACCTCCTGCGCATCGGGCTCGTTCAGGCGCATCCCGTCGAGGAAGACGCTGACGCCCTGCGGCGTGCCGACAACCGGCGAGACGGTGAACCCGCGTACCTCGAGCTCGGGCTGCAGCCGTGCGCCCTGGTCGTCGTACAGGCTTATACCAGGCAAATCGAGCAGCGCGTTCATGACGACATCGGGGCCGGGCGTCGCCTTGCGCACGTCGATAGGCTCGACCTGAGATGGCGTTCGCTCGTCGACCTCGGACAATCGCGTGCCGGTGACGACGACGGTCGCCAATTTATGCTTGGCCGCGGCGATCGAGTCCGCCCGTCGCGCGCTATCGCTTTGTGCGCGCAACCCGCTGGCGGAGACCAGCAGGAGTACGACCAGTCGTTTCACGATCCGGAGATGTCGCACCCGACGGGCCGCGAGATGAAGCGCACGGGATCGCGTTTCGAGAACGCGCGGGTACCCGCCTGATCTTCGTAGAGCACGACACAGTCGACGACCTGACCCGGAAGGCTGATGGTGAGCAAGCCGTCATCCCCGCGGCCGCCGCCGTCGAGGTTGAAGCAGCAGACATCGTGCACGTGCGTGGCGCCGGCCGTGCTGGCGTGCACCGTCGGGAGGCTCCGCGCGACCAGGCCGACGACGAGCACGGCCGCGGCGGCCGTCATGATCGCGGCGTACGGCTGGCGCGCAGGCCTGACGCGTTTCAAGAGCCGCGCGGCAGCGCGACCGTCCGCGCTCACGCGGTCGATCCGCCGCCGGCAGTCCGCGCACGAGCGCAGATGCCCGGCGAGCTCGCGCGTCAACGCGAGCCCAAGCTCCCCGTCGAGAAATGCGCGGATGGTTCCGTCGCTGTAGTGCATAGTTGCCTCTGGTAGTCGCTGAGAAACCGCCGATGTGCTCTCGTCAGCAGCGATCCGATGGATGACTCGGCCAGCCCGAGCTGCCTGGCGATCTCGCGGTAGCGCACGCCGTCGTGATGCAGCAGCAGGAGCGCTCGATCGCGATCCGGCAGCGCCCGGAGCACGCGGCGCACGGATTCGATGACCTCTTCCTGGAGCAGCGCCTCATCGGGAGGCGCCGCGATGTCCAACAACGCGGGGGTGAGTCGCTCACGCCGGGACGTCGCGCGCTGGCTATCGATCGCGAGCCTGCCGGCGACCGTGAATAGCCAGGCCGATGGATCCTTCGGCCGCTGATCGAGCAGCCGAATGAATGCGTCCTGCGCGACATCCTCGGCCTCGTCCCGACTCCCGAGCCGCCGATAAATCGCACCGACCAACCGCGGATACCAGGTCAGGAACAGTCGGTCGATGCGCCGCTCCGCGGCGCGTCGATGCAACGCGCTTCGCGCTTGCTCGACTGGTCGGTTCTCCTCCGGGGGGCAACCGCAACTACGCCCCCCGGACCCCCCACTCTGGCTATCTACACGAGGGTGCACAATCTCATGGACGTCTGAGGAGGCTAAAGCCGGACGGTCGCTCCCAGATAAGCCGTGCGGCCCTGCGCCGGAATGATCCCCGGGCCCGGGTACTCGACCGCGCGGAACGTGAAGTAATACGCGTTCAGGAGATTGTCGATGCCGAAGTGCAGTTGATAGCGTGAGCCGAGCTCGAGGTGCGCGCTCCAATCGTACACCCGGTACGCCGGAATCACGCCGACGCTCGGGTCGGCCGGGTCCACCACGGCATTGCTCGCATCGCCGTATTGCTTGGCCGTGTAGCTCCACGTGACCGTCGTTGAGAACGGGCCGTAGCCGATCGTCGGGCCGACGCGATTCGTGATCGGCGGGGCGTACTCGACGACGTTGCCCGCGTATTGGCCGTTCACGTAATGCGCGTTGACCCAAGCGAATGAATCGAATAACGAGATGCGCCAGTGACCCTCACGCAACAGGGCCACGTCGACATAACTCTCGATGCCATAATGCCGGCTGTTCGCGACGTTGGTGGTCTCAGTGATCGAATCGTTGACCAATACGGTCCCAATGCGATCACCGTACCAGAGATAAAACGCGTCGATATCGCCACTGACGGGCCCCATGCGTCCCCGTACGCCGACGTCCCCCGTGTAGCCACTGGAGTGATGCAAATGGGGATCGATAATGGCCGTGTTGGCGGCGCCGAACGGAATCAAATTGTCGTATGTGATCGGCCGATACGCCTGAGTAAAATTGCCGTAGAGCGTCACGGGCGCGTCGAGCGCATACTCCACCCCTAGAGAACCAAGTGCAAAAGTCTGAGAGCGGGCGTCGTATGGGATGTTCCCATCGTCAACCGTGACCCCATGAATGGCACTCCGCAGCCACTCCGCGCGCACGCCAGGCGTGACCGTGAGCTTTTCGGTGAGATGCACGGCCTCCTGCACATACCCCGCGACGTTCTGCGTCAGGAAGTGCATATCGGTGGCGTACGGCTGCACCAGCCGCATCGTAAAGTTCGACCCGTCGGTCCCGACACCGTCCTCTTGCCGGTGCATGAGCCCATCGAACAGCCGCACGCCGCTCGCGAGATCGGCGCGGATGCCGAAGAGGTCATGTCGAAAGCCAATGCGCGACTCGAGAATGGCATTCGCGAACCGCTCGCGTTCGACCTCCCGAGGCCCGCCGCTATCGATGGCCTGCGGCCCGCCGTCCTCGTTGCGCCAGACGAGGTACCGCTGACTCAGCGTGCCGGACAGTTGGTTCGTCCACGTGAGCCCGGGCGCCAGGTGCCACGTGGTGACGTTCTCGAGAATCCCCCACGGTGAGGCGAGCCAGTTGCGCTTCCGCTCCGAGAGTTGCGGGTTCGCGTAGAACTCGGAGTCGTCGAACCCGCCGGGCATGTGCACGTTATTCCCGTACACCGTCAGTTGGAGTGACGACGACAGGTTCTCGTTCGCGTGGTACGTGATCGACCCGTATCCGTCCTCTTCCTCGAAGTTCGAGTTCTGGCGCCACCCGGCGGCGCCTTGATACTTGCCGAACGCGTAGTACGTGAGCTTGCCGCTACCGCCGGCGATCGAGCCGAACGTGTCGGTCTCGCCAAAGCTCTCGCCGGTCTCGCCGACGGTGATCCGCGGCGAGGTGTTCAGCGTACCGTCCTTGAGCACGAAGTTGATCATGCCGCCGAACTGCGGCCCGTACTCCAGCCCAGACGCGCCGCGCACGACCTCGACGTGATCGACCGCCTCGAACGGCGGCGAGTAGTAGATCTCGGGATAGCCGTAGAGGTCGCCCGCCAGGTTGACGCCGTTCTGCCGCATGTTGACTTCGACCGACTGTCGCGGTTCGAGTCCTCTGAAGCCGATGCCGTCGGACGGGAATCCACTGGAGCGTGTCTCCGAGATATTCGCGCCGGGGACCTGGCCGAGGACCTCGCGATAGTTGTCGTTCGTCGTGTTAGCCGGCAGGGAGTCGACGCGCAGGAGGGTCGTCGGCACGCCGGTGTAGAGATGGCCTGTCGTATCATCCCCAAGCCTCCCGACTGCGGGCACGGGCACACGGGGCGCCTTGATTACTGTCTCCGGCAGCTTGTGCGCGGTGGTATCCTGCTGCTGGATCAGTAAAAGGGATAGAATCGCTCGGATTAACATGGCGCCGAAACTAGGGCGCTAAGTCAATCCCGACAAGATCTATCAAGTATCGAGTACGTGGAGAACCGTCTCGATCTCGTCGGCAGTGTTGTAGACGTGCGGTGAGAAGCGCAGCAGGATGCCCTTCAGGGGCCCAAGGTCGACATCGCGGGACGAATACCCGATGCCGCCCGCATTGAGTTTCGTCTTTACGGCAGAGTCCGGTGCGAAGCACGAGACAATGCCGGCGCTTCGCGCTTGGTCCCTGGGTGTCAGAACCCTGAACCCCCTGATGCGCGCGATCCCGTCCGATAATTGTCGCGCCAATGTGCCGATCTGCCGTCCAATATTCTCGACGCCGGTGTCGAACAGGACCTCGAGGCTCGCATTGAGCCCGACAAAGTCCTGGTACGGCAACGTCGCGACCTCAAAACGTCTCGCGTCATCCAGGTACGCAAACCGCGCCGGCACCAGCTTCGAGAGATCGTGCGACTGCTGCATCCCCAGCCACCCGCCAGTCGCGGGCTCGATGCGGGTAATCAGTGGCCGCCGCACGTACACGAACCCTGTCCCCCAGGGTGCCCTCAACCACTTCTGCGCGCCGGACACGAGCACGTCGATCGGCAGCCGCGACACGTCGATCGGCACGACGCCGAGTCCCTGAATGGCGTCGACGACGAACCATGCCCCAACCTCGCGACACGCCGCCCCGATCGCTTCGAGATCCGCCCGGTCGCCGGACATGTACGACACCCACGACAGCGCGACGAGCCCGATGTCCCCGGTCTCGATGCGCCGCACGAGCGCCTCGTGATCCGGCAGCCCGTCGCAGAGTGGGATGACCTCGTACGGCCGCCCATCCCGCCGCGCGCGCGCCATCCACGGATAGATGTTCGCGGGAAACTCGGCCTCGTGCGACAGGATCGCTCGCCCGGGCGCGAGTGGCAGGGAGAGCGACGCCACGTGGAGCCCGGTGCTCGTATTCGGCACGAGTGCGATCTCGTCCGCGGCCGCGCCGATGAGCCGCGCACACATCGCGCGAGACTCGGCGAGCACGCCGAATGTCTCGTCGATCGTGATCGTCCACGGCGCGGCCCGCTTGGCGTTGAAATCGGCGATGACGTTGACGGTTCGCTTGGGCAACGGCCCCGTGCCGGCGGCGTTGAGATAGATCATAGGCCCTCAGGCGGTCGGCGCCGGAACACGGGATATGGCACGTCGGGCCCCTTGATGGTCTCCCACAATACGCGATTCAGCACATGCGAGTCCGCTGCGTCGGCCACGCGAAAATCGAGCGTCCGTGACAGCCGCGCGACCTTTCCCGTGTCCGGATTGTGCTCGGCCAAATCGATGTTGGCCACGTGCGCAATGTACGGAGTCGTGTCGGGTACGGTACGCCAGATGCCGCGCAGTGGTCGCCCGTAGGCGTCGAATTGCGACATCGACGGAAGCTTCAAAATCTCCTCGATCGTCCGAATCACATCCGTCGTATTCGTGAATCGATGAATAACATCGCCCCGCGTCCAGGGCGAGATGACGAGGAACGGCGCCCGATGCGAGTCGACATGGTCAGCGCCGTCCTGCGCGTCGTCCTCGACCACGAACACGGCCGTGCTGCGCCAGAAGCGCGAGTGCGACAGCGCGTCGATCATGCGGCCGAGCGCCCAGTCATTGTCGGCCATGTACGCGCGGGGTGTCGGCGCACGCGGCGTCGCGCCGGCCGTGTGATCATTCGGCAGCGTCAGAATCTCGAGCGCGGGCATCGATCCGTCGCGCTCGAATTTGTGCAGCTCATCGATCCACACTTCCGCCCGCGCCTGGTCCGTGACCTTGACGTCGAATCCGGCATACGTCGGACACGTGCGCGCGGCGAGTGCCGGCTTTGACGCCGTCACGATCCCGTGCGACGTGGCATCCTCGGCGCTCCGGCCGTGCTCGACGGCGAACTCGCCATAGTTGCGCAGGCTCAAACCCTTGGCGACCGCGAGATCCCACAAGTATCCCGCCGCGGGTGCGGCGACGTCGTCTCCGTCCGCGGGGACATCCTTTCGATTCGTGCCGTCGTAATCGTAATCCCGGCCGCGATCGGAGTAGTTGTCCGGCGTCGTCTTCTCCGTGTAGTCCGTCGCGTAGGCCGCGGTCGACCACTGGTGACCATCGGCGCTGACCTCGGCATTCACGAAGAATCGATCATACAACCCGAACCGCTCGGCCAGCGCATGATGGTTGGGCGACACGAATCGGCCGAAGAACACCAGCGACGTGTCGCCATCAGCTTGTGCTTCGTCGCCAAAGACCTGGTCGTAGGTCCGGTTCTCCTTGATGATGTAGACCACGTGCTCGATCGGCGGATATGCGCGCCCTGTCGTGTCCTGCGCCCACCCATTTGCCTGCGCGACGCGACTCCCGTAGTCGGCGTGGCCGGGAACGATCGTCAGCGTCCCGGCCAGCTGGCCGAGGGTGTAGCCGAACGGGTCCGAGTCTTTGGCGCCGATCCGATACCCGGTGGCCTCATTCGGCCGCGACCCGTGACCCTTGGCGTTTGCTACGTACAACGTGTCGCCCGGGCCGGCCACGACCGCTGTCGGATACCACTCGACCGGGATACGTCCGACAATCGAATCGGTCCCGAGATCGATCTGCGCCACGGCGTTGTTGTCCGCTTCGGCCACGTATAACCGTTGCCCCGACACCGTGATGCCCTCGGGCGTGCTCCCCTCACTCGCCCCCGGCACCGAGTCCGCGATGTGCTTGACCACAGTCAGCGTCTTGGTATCCACGACGTCAATGCGATCGGTGCTGGCCGATACGACGTAGAGGCTCGTCCCATCGAGCAGCATCGACGAGGGGTGTCGAGCGACGTCGATAGTTTTGTTCTGCGGAAAAACAGAAACGGTGTGGCTGCCCCAAGCCGAGACGAAAATGGTTCCGTTTTTGTCGACGACGACCGCATAGGGATAGCGCCCGGTTGGCAGTCTCCGCCGTACCCTACGAGACGCGAGATCTATTATCGCGAGCGAATCATCGAGATTCTCGGCGACGTACAGCGCCTTGCCGTCCGGCGACACGGCCAGACCGGCGGGATAGCGCTGTCCTTTCTTTGCCGAGAGCCGGACACTGTCGGTCAGTGAGGCGCTGTCGTGGCGCCAAGCATAGATGTAGACGTTGTCGCCGAACCCGCCGGAGGCATAGAGCTTCGTCCCGTCGGGCGAAAACGCCAGCCCGACGAACGCGGCAGGCTGCCGGAGCGTCTGCACGACGTTGCCGGAGCGCCGGTCGATGACTTGCACGCCCTGTTGCCGATACGAGCCGAGGAGCAGCACGAGGCGCGTGCTATCGGGGGACAGGAGCTCCGTCGTCGGAAAGTCCCCGATGTCGACGCTGCGCCCCGCGGGATCGAGCCGGGCGCCAGTGGGAAGCCGCCCGAGATCGGCCTCGAACGTACCACTCGTGCTGCTGCTGCTCGTGCCACAGGCGGCCACGAGCAGCAGCGCGATCAACCGTATGGGTCTATGCACCCACGAAACTTGTCACCACTACGCCTTCGGCATCAACACGCGATCGATGACGTGGATGACGCCGTTCGATTGCTTGACATCGGTGATCGAGATGTCCGCCACATTCCCTTGCTCGTCCTTGACGATGAGGTTCGTGCGGCCGTTCATCATGAACCACAACATGCCGCCTTGCACGGTCTTGAGCGACGCCGTGCCGTTCCCCTGCTTGATGGCTTTGGTCAGCGCATCGAGATCGTAGTCGCCTGCCACAACGTGATAGGTCAGCACGTTGGTGAGCATGCCCTTATTCTCGGGCTTGAGCAGATTATCGACAGTTCCCGCGGGCAACGCGGCAAACGCTTCGTTTGTCGGCGCGAACACGGTGAACGGGCCTTTCCCTTGCAGTGTCGGCACGAGGCCGGCGGCCTTCACCGCGGCCACGAGGGTCGTATGATCCGCCGAGTTGAGCGCGTTCGTGATGATGTCTTTCCGCGGCGACATCGCTTGGCCGCCGACCATCACGTCCATCTGCGCAGCGAGGGGTATCGCACCGGCGCACGTAGCCAGTGCGAGAGCAATGGAGAGCTTTCGCATTGATTGAGATCCTATGTTGGTTGAGGGGTTCGCCATGTGTACGTTCTCGCGGGGCAGATCGGATCTCTGACAACCCAACGGCTGGAACGGCGCGCCGGTAGACGGTTATGATGCACGCACGACATACCCCAGGGACTAAAGAGGAACCCGCTGTGCGATTCGTTACGTGTGTGTTTGTCGTCGCTGCCGTAACGGCTTGCGGCAGTTCCAACAGCACTTCCGGCCCCCAGGCGCACGGCAACTGTTCGCCGGCCTCGGCTACGCTCGCGGTCTATCAGGGCACGTCATTCAACTGCGCCGGCGGAACGGGGATCACGCTGAACGGAAGCGGAGCCACCTATCTCGTCGTCCCGCAGTTCGCCGTCGGCGACGTCGCCTACGACACGACCACGTTCCAGATCGAGCGATCCGGCTCGGCGTCCGCCGCCGCGCAGATGCTTGCCGCGGCCGCACGATTCGCGCGCACGCCGTACGGTGGCCACAACGTGCGCCAGGCCAGGTTCGACGGGAAGATGCGCGCGAAAGAGCGCCGACTGGCGGCATCAGCATCGGGGTCGCAGGCCGCCGCGCGCGGAGGTATATCCGCCCAAATCTCCAAGCAAACGCTGCCCAACAGCCGGACCTTCTGGGTATTCGCCGACACGCTGGCGGAGACGTACAAGCAGATCACGGCCACCCTGGTCTATAATGGCGACAGCGTCGCCGTCTATCTCGACAACGCCTCGCCGCCGGGATTCTCGGGGCAGCAGCTCACGCAGTTCGGCACACTGGATGACCAGGTGCTCTACCGGATCGTGGTCAACACGTTCGCGCGGCCCACGGATATCGACAACAACGGCCACGTGATCATGCTACTGACGCCGGCCGTCAATGCGCTGACACCGGCGGCGGACTGCAGCACCGAAGGGTTCGTCGCCGGCTACTTCGACCCCAACGATCTCACGCCCTCGGCCGCGAACTCGAACGGTGGCGAAATCTTCTACGGGATCGTGCCCGACCCGAACGGCGCCGCGCACAGCTGCGCCCATTCGGTCGACGACGTGTTCTCGATCATTCCCGGGACGTTCATGCACGAGCTGCAGCACATGATCTCGTATGGGCAGCACGTGCTGATTCACGGCGCTCAACCGGAAGAAGGATGGCTCGACGAGGGGATGAGCATTGTCTCGACCGAGCTCGGTGGCCTGCACTACGACTCGTTGTACGTGGCGACCGGCAATACCGCCTACGCCGACTCGGCGCCACCCTACGTCGACGAGCAGTTCAACGACTCGTACGACTATCTCGCGAATCCCGACACGGCGTCCCTGACGCTGCATACCGACGCCGATTGCTGCCTCGAATGGCGCGGCGGCGATTGGCTCATGATGCGGTATATCGGCGACCAGAAGGGCGTCGCCATCTACCACACGATGGAGACGAGCACCAACACCGGGACCGCGAACATCGCGGCCGCTTCCGGCGAGTCGTTTCCGACGATCTTCGGCACATTCGGCGTCGCGGCGTACACGGACAGCCTGCCCGGTCACACCCGGGACTCGATTCCGGCGCAGTACAAGTTCACGACCTGGAATTTCCGCACCGTCTACGAGAACAACGTCGGGCCGAATTACCCCATCCAACCCATCGCGCTCTCGCCGACCGCCTCGACGGCCGGGAAGATGGTACCGGGAACAAGTGCGTACTATACGATCACGACGCCATCTGGTGCGAGTTCTGTGACGATTGTGTTCGGCACATCGAACGGAGCGTTCTCTTCCAGCCTCAACCCACAGGTGCTAGTCTTCAGGACACAATGAACCGGGCACTATGATCTGGCGACGGCTAGGCGCGCTTTTCGTCGGTCTCGCGTTTGTGTTCGCGACGACCGAGCCGCTTGGCCATCATCATTGCCCCGTACACGACGGCATAGCGGACATGGACGCGATGCCCGGGCATCACATGCCCGCGCCGAGCCATTCGCAGACGCCGGAGCACTCGCAAAATCCGGAGCACTCGCAAAGTCCGAGTCACTCGCAAAACCCGGAGCACTCGCACCAATGCACGTGCCTCGGCGCGTCCTGCTGCGCCGTCGCGATCACGACGCCTTCTGATCGTCTTGTCGCTCTCCCGGTCATACCGGTCAAGATCGTTCGCACTGCCGCCGTCGCGCGAAGCGCCGACGAGCGGCCCACGTCCCATGAGGACGTCCTCCTTCCTCCGCCAATAGGCCCGCCCGAGTCGCTCCCAGTCTGATTTGATCCTGCTTTTTTTCCTCGACTAGGGAGCACCACCACAATGCTAGTTCGTCTGTTCGCGCTCGCTGCGGCGTGCGCGATGTTGCCATCCATCACTGAGTCGCAACAGGACACAACGCGTCGCAAGCCCGATTCGACGACGACGCCGAGCCCTGCGCGACTCCGCGCGATCACGATCACGACCACGCCCGTCGAGCGCTCCGAGCCGCTCACGGTCATCACCGTCAACCAGCAACAACTCTCGATGTCCCCGGCAAACTCGCCGTGGGAGCTCCTGCGCGAGACCGCCGGCCTCGAAGCCCACGAGCAGGGCCAGGGCCCGGGATTCGCCTCGGACATGTCGGTGCGAGGCTTCAGCTCGGACCACTCGACCGACATCGCGCTGTATATCGACGGCGTCCCCATCAACGAGCCCGTCAACGGGCACGCCGAGGGCTACAACGACCTGAATTTGCTCTTTCCCGACATCGTCACGGGAATCGACGTTATCCACGGCCCGACGAGCGCGCTCTACGGCAATTTCGCGTTCTCCGGAGCCGTCAACGTCCGGACCCTCGACCGCTACGACGGCTACCAGCTCGAGGCCACCGGTGGCTCGTTCGGGAACGGCGGCGGGTCGGCGATCATCGGATTCAACGATCCGCACGCGGGCGGCGTCCTCGCCATCCAAGGCCTTCGCGAGGACGGCTGGCGCACGCACTCCGAGAACCAGTACGGCCACGTGCACTCGCAACTCTTCGTGGACCTGAGCTCCAGCACCCACCTCCACGCGGGCGTGGACGCGTATCTCACGTCCTACGACTCACCGGGGTTCCTGGACACCACGCGGTACAACTTGCGAACGTACAACTTCGTCTCGAACTTCGGCGACGGCGGATATAAGCGGCACGCGATGGAGCACATGAGCCTCCAGACGTTCCTGCGTCCCGATCTGCAATGGCGCTCCACGGTCTACGCGACCCAAGGCACCTGGAATTTCTGGCTCAGCACCCCGCCGGGCCTAGGAGGATTGACCGAAGGGACGGGGGCCGAGACGCACGAATACAACGGCCGATATGGCTTCGGCGCGAATTCGGCGCTGACCTTCGCTCGGCACGGCGTGGACATCACGCTCGGCGCCGAGATCCGATACGACTGGTCGCACTACGGCAACTGGGCGGAAAGCTCGACGGGGTTCCGGCAAGACTCGGTGCCGCTGATCCTGGCCGAGCCGGCACGGCAGACGTCAGGAGGGCTGTATCTCCAGAGCGGCTTCGACGTGTCGAAGTACGCGCGCATCGATCTCGGCGGGCGTGTCGATCAGCTCTCGAGCTCCGTCCGCCAACCCCAATCCGATTCGACCGGCGCCTTGATCGTGAATCAGCTCTACGATTCGCAGCACAGCAAAGGGGTCTTCTCCCCGAAGGTTGGCCTGCTGGTCAAGCCGTTCGTCGACGTGGGCGAGCCCGGTCTCGGTCTCTTTGTCAACGTCTCGCGCGGATTCCGGCAGACCGATGGCATCATCACCGACCCGACGTTGCCGTTCATCTTCGTCTGGGACTACGAGACCGGCATCAAGTTCGAGCACGGGCCGTTCGGGATCGATGCATCGCTCTTCCGGATGGACGTGAACAACGAGCAGTCGTTCGATCCGGTGTTGCAACGCTCGATCGGCGGTGGCGAGAGTCGCCGCAACGGCCTGGACGTCCAGGCGCACGCGCGGATCATCCGCGGCATCACCGCGACGACCGATTTCACCATTTTGCACGCGTTCTATACGCATTTCGTGGATCCCGGCTTGATCGCCGCCGGAGACACGACGAAAGGCGGCCGGGACTCGGCGACCTTCACCGGCTACCCGATCTACAATACGTCCAAGTACGTCGGCTCGGCGGCGATCGACGCGAATATTCCGGGCCAGATCTGGACCGCGCGGATCGGCACGACGTTCAACGGTCCGTATACGCCGTTCGAGGAAAAGGGCATACTGCGGCCAGGGTACGCACTACTCAATGTCGAGGGTGGCGTGCGCGTCTATCACGGAACCACGGTCCTCCTCGGCGTCCGCAATCTCGTGAATACGCCGTACCGTGAGCTCGAGTCCGGTGGACAGGTCACACCAGGGCAGTCGCAGACGTTCTACGCGACGGTCAGGTATGATGGGGCTTGGTGATCAGCACACCGTTCTTGATCTCACGGGACCAGACGATCGCGCCGGTGGCGTTGACCTGCGCGATCGTCAGGTGGTGCGGGCCGCGGGCGTTCTTGAGCCAGGCGGAAAGCCCCGGATTGGAGATCACGCCGCGCGTCAACGTGATCCGCGTTGGCCCGGTTCCCGTCGGAAGCTTCCTCACGAACAGCCCGCCGTCGTCGCCTTCCCGGTACTCGACGACGTTCGTGTCGCTCGTCAGGCCGCTGGCTTCGCTGAAGCTGCCGACGGTTTGTCCGTTGACCTTCAGGACGTAAGGATTCATACCGAACGGTAACGCGGGCGGCTCACCAGGGGACCCCGCCCATCTGGGCGACACCCATCATCGTCGACATCTGCCGCCAGTCGGCGACTGATGTGACCGAGGACGTCCCATCGCGATAGCGCGCCGCCGCCGCGAGCACTTCGGCGCGCTTCCGCGAGGCCGGCACATCGGGCGACGCGAGAATGTCGGCGACGACATCGTGAAACGCGTGCAGGTTATCGAAGATGATCGCCGCCTCCGGATACCGCTCGGCGAACTCCGGCGCGATCGCGGCCGTCATCGGCATGACGCTCGGCATATGCGCCGGCGGATCCTCGAGCATCGCCCGAAATCGCCGCACGACCGTGTCGACATTCGCCTGGCGCTGGGCCGGCGTCGCCCCTCGCATCAGCGCGTCGTACAGCACGATCTGCATCCAGTGATACGACCACAAGAGGCCCGTGAACTTCGGATACGTCTTCCGAAATGCCTTCGAATAGAACTGGCCGTCCATGAGCGACATGCTCTTGGGCGTCGCGCTGAACGCCAGATCGCCGCGTGAGCGATAGTACCGGACCACAGTCGCCACCGCGCTGTCCTTCGCCGCCGGCGGAATGTTGTCGTCGGCCCAGATGTCGTAGATCTGCCGGTGCAGGATGTGCGCCCACTCGAACATCTCGTGCGCCTCGGGCAGGAGCTGCGCATAGCGTGGCCCGATCGCCTCCTCGTCGAGCGGCACGGCAGGCGGGTGCACCAACAGATGGTCGACGATGAAGGTGAATCGATCCTGCTCGATCCGACTGACCGGCCCATTGGGATGCGCGATCAGCTCCTCGTAGACGATCGCGTGGCCGTAATCGAACGCGTTGAAGAGTCGATCCGCCGTCGGGTACGTGTGCCGAAACGCCCAGTTGTGCGGCGCAGGCATGTACGTCTGCTCGTAATACACACACCCGCCTAAGAGAATCGCCGCAAGGATCGCCCTAATGCGCACCAGGTCGCGCCTCCGGCACGAGCGCGGGAATCGAGAACGTGTAGGTTGTCCCGACCGTGAAGAGCCAAGCGGGCCGCAGCCCCTTGAACAGCCGCCCAATGCCAGCGTCGAGCACGAACCGCGGCGAGATCTGCTTCCTGAATCCAATATCACTCGTAAAATCAGCGGGCCTCGGGAGGCCGTTGCTGTATTGCTCGACCACGAAGTCGCCGACGACGAGGAGCGACATCAGTGGGAAGCTCTTGTCGACCGCCGCGCCAAGCAGCAGCACGTTGCCATTGGTTTGACCGTTCGACGCCGCGGCGGTCGTGGCGGCACTCGTTGCGGCGGCGATCCGCGCGATATTGGCGTCGACGTCGGCCTCCGAAATCTCAGTCGGCCGCGTGTCGACGATGCCGCACGGATAGTCAGGCGTTGGCGGCGGTGGCGGCGGGCAGTTCTTTGAGCAGGTAACCGGCGGGGGAGGCGGAGGCGCTACGTGATACGAGCTAAAACCGACGTTGACATGCAACCGCAGCCCGTCGAATAAGGATTTCGTCGCGATCGCTCGACCCTCGTACAAGGTGCCACTCGTCGGCGCCCCGCCGGCGGGAAACGCCACCTCGGCCTTGAGCGCGAACGCGGGCACCACCGGGCTCTCGTTATTGAAGTTGTATTGTGCCGCAATGCCGAACTGCGTGACCCCATGCGAGGGTGTCTCGCCGCGTTCCCGGAAGATGAACGGCGCGATGAGCTCGATGTCTGTACGCGGCAGGATGCCATATCTCACGGCCGGCTCGAGCGTCGCCCGTGTGAGTCCGTTCCCGAACTGCTCGACCGTCACGGGCGCCAACTGCAGCTCGATCGCCTGGCGCGCGGTCACGTACGCGTCTTCGACGGTGGCCGGCCGGCCGGACTCGAGCTCATGGTACTCGGTCTGAGCCAGGAGAGGCCCAGCGGCTAAACAGCCGATGAGAATGACACCGCGCATCGCCTGAAGGCTTGCCTCGCTGACCCTCGTTGCGCCACCCCAGCTGGGCGGAGACATTATGGCGCGTGAGATCCACTCCCCTCCTCGCGCTCGCGACCCTGGTCGCGGCCCCACTCGCCGCGCAAGATTTTCGCGCGGCGTTCGACAAGTATGTGCACGACGACAGCGTCGTCGGCGGCGCCTACGTCGTCGTCGACCACGGCCGGATCACCGAATGGCACGGCGTCGGCATGGCCGACCGCGAGCGCCACGAGGCGATCGACAGCAACACCATATTTCATTGGGCGTCGATCACGAAAACGTTCACGGCCGTGGCGATGATGCAGTTGCGCGAGCGTCATCGGCTCTCGCTCGACGATCACATCGTCGATTACTGCCCGGAGCTCCTCGCCATCCACGCCGACTCGGGAAGTGTCCGCGATGTGACGCTGAAGCAGTTGTTGTCCCATAGCGCCGGCTTCCAAAACCCGACGTGGCCGTACAAACAGGGCTTGCCCTGGGAGCCGTTCGAGCCGGCGCGTTGGGAGCAGTTGGTGGCGATGATGCCCTACCAGCAGCTCGCGTTCCGTCCTGGCGCCCGCTACTCGTACTCGAACCCGGGCTTCATATATTTGGGCCGCGTGATCGAGTCACTCTCGGGTGACCCGTACGCGCTCTACATCGTGAAGAATATCTTCATGCCCCTCGGCATGACGCACAGCTACATGAACGTCACGCCGTATTACTTGGAAGCGCACCGATCGAACAACTACACGGTGACCAATGGCGTCGTCACCGCGAACGGCAGGGATTTCGACACGGGCATCACGACCGCCAACAGCGGCCTCAACGCCCCACTCGCCGACATGGCGCGCTACGTCGGCTTCCTGACGTCGGCGACCCCATCGATCCTCTCCCGCGCCACGCTCGACGAGATGTGGCGCCCGGTCGTTCGGATCGAACCAGGCTCGTGGCCAGAAACCCCGGCCGCGGGTTCTTCCATGGGCCTGTCGTTTTTCATCTTCCCGCGCGGAAACGTCACGTTCGTCGGCCACACGGGCGAGCAGGCGGGCTACCGCAGCTTTCTCTTTATCAACCCGGCCAACGGAAAAGCCATCGTCGGCTCGTTGAACACGACGCACGCCGAGAACTCCGGCGCGACAGCCGCAGGCTACGACGCGCTACGCGAGAAGGCCTTCGATTATCTCAGATAGCTGCGAATGATATCCACGAGCTGCTCGGCAGCTTGATGCTCGTGGGAGTCGGGCTCCGAGTCCGGCGGTAGGACGTGATACCGCACGTGATCCTCGAGAATCTCGGCCATTAGCGCGTTGATCGCACCCCGGCACGCGGCGAGCGTGTGCAGAGCCCGCTCGCAGTCGATGTCCTCGGCCAAGAGCTCCTCGACGGCCGCGACCTGACCCCGTATGCGCTTGATGCGATTGATGAGCTTCTGCTTCTCGCGCACGGTGTGAGACATGTGGGCCATGCCGAATGGTATACCAAGGAAGGGTATACGGCTAGGCATTCGGGGACGACCCTGGCACCCCTAATGCGTTATGGAACGGCATGAATATCATCTGGTGGGTCATCGTCGGCCTGATCGCGGGCTGGGCAACAGGCAAGATCATGCGTGGAGCGGGCTACGGGCCGCTCATGGACATCGTTCTCGGCATCGTCGGTGCCGTCATCGGTGGATGGATCGTGACCGCGCTCGGCTTTGGGGGCGGCGGGTTGATCTACACGATCATCGTCGCGATCCTGGGTGCGTGCATCCTAGTGGCGATCGCTCGGATGCTATCGGGGCGCAGGTCGGTGGTGTAGGGTCATCGAAAGTGTTGCGTCCGAGCCGCGGTGGGAGCATCGACCGTCGGTAGCCCCCAGCTACCCCTGATCGTTGCCCCGCCGCGTTTGCATCTCGCCGGTGAGTTACGGCCAGCTAGGCGCGGCGGAACCCCCACCACCAGGCATCTTGCCCTGCACGGATGCGTCGTCGTGACTGACGATAAGGACATACTCATGTGATCGGGCTCGCGGCTTAAAGGTTGCTCATGAGGCACCTTTAATCCCATGATAAACGCCGCCCGAAAACTCGCCTTGATTGCTTGCACCTTCGGTCTGACCGGGTGCGGATATCTCGACAACATGCTCGCGCCGGCAAAGCCCGACACGGCGCAGTGGGATAAATTCGCTCCGCCAGGCTGGTATCGTACGCTGTTCATTCAGGCCGAAGAGTGCTCCGGCCTGCACCGCGACTACTCGGCGCTGCGCTTCTACTATCACGTCCAGAAGAGCCCCACGGACTACGTGCTCGATAGCCAGGGCCAGCCGGTTCTCGCCATGACGAACTACTGGACCCGTCAGATCTGGATTGGCTCCGAGTCGCTCGCCGACCCGATGGTCGTCGAGCACGAGATGATGCACTATCTCCTCGACGGCGTCGGCGGTCACCCGCCCGAGTACTTCGAGGCGAAGTGCCACCTGCGTCCCTGGGCCTACACCGACGCCGACTACGTTCGCGATCACAACATGATGTCGGCGTTCTTCGAGCAGAACGGCTCGCTCGACCTGCCGTCCGCCGCGAACATTGGCGCGACGACCGCGAACAACACCGTGTCGGACGGGAACGACGTGGGCGTGCCGACCGGCGCCGCCGCCTCGGAGTAACCCGCGCGGTGCGCTATTCGTAGCGCAGCGCGGTAACCGGGTCGAGCCGGGAGGCGCGAAGGGCGGGCAGAAGCCCGAAGAAGATGCCGGTGATGGCGCTGGCGCCGAGCGAGGCGACGATCGCGAACGCGGGGATCGTCGCCTCGACTGGCGAGATGGACCGAATGAGCCAGCTGGCGAGCCCGCCGCCCACGAGACCGATGATGGCGCCGATCATGGTCAGCGTCGCCGCCTCGACCAGGAACTGCCAGAGAATCGCCCCGCGCGTCGCCCCGAGCGCCTTCCGCACGCCGATCTCGCGCGTGCGCTCGGTGACGCTGATCATCATGATGGCGACCACCCCGACGCCGCCAACGAGGAGCCCGATCCCGGACAGCACGAGCATGACGAGGAAGAACACGAGAACGGTCTGGTTATAGACCTCCATGACCTTCTCGTTGCCATAGATGAAGAACGTATTGCCCGCGTCCGGCCTCAAGCCCCGATGCACGCGCAGCGTAGCGGTCACGTCATCCATGGCGATGTCCTGCGCGACGTCCTCTTTCGGCTTGACCGTCAAATCCAGCCAGTGGATGTCGACCTTGAGCGACCGCCGCGCGGTCTCGAATGGCACCACGACCTTGGGCTTGTTCGCGGGGTCGAAGAGATTGCCGCGCTGGTGATAGACGCCAATGACATGGTAGGGCTCATTGTCCAGCGAGATGAACTTGCCGATGGCCGGCCCACTCGGGAAGAAGTCCTCCGCGACCACGCTATTAATGAGCGCGACGTGCGCCCCGCCGTCGTTCTCCCGCTGCGTGAACGTCCGCCCCGAGTCGATGACCGACGGATCGACCTCCGTCCACCCGGGCGTATACGCGTCGACGTTGACGGATGACAACGACCGGTCGTTGACCCGCGCCAACGCCGTCGTATTCACATGCACGATGACCGCGTGCACGCTCGACAGCGCCCCAATCTGGGCCGCCTCGGCCACCGACAGCGGCCTATTGTGCCGCCAGGGACAACTATCGGCCGAGCCATTGCAGCTATTCACCGACATCGGCCAGCGCGTGACGTAGAACGTCGTCGGCCCGGCGGCGGCCAATTCGGCCTCGACGCCGTTGTTGATGCCGTGCACGGCGGCCGACATCGCGGTGACGACGAACACACCGACGGCAATGCCGAGGATGGTGAGACCCGCCCGCACACGGTTCGACTTGATCGCGTCGACCGCGATCATCACGCCCTCTACCAAGGCAAGAATAAAGCGGCTCATTCCGATCGCAGCGCGACGATGGGATCGAGGCGCGAGGCGCGGCTCGCCGGGTACGCCCCCGCGACAATGCCTACGCCGCCGCCGAGTGCGACCGCGACGATGATCGACCACGGCGCGATCGCCGCCGGCAATGGCGACAGGGTCGCAACCAGTTGCGTGAGACCGAGCCCCAAGGCGATGCCGATGCCGGCGCCGATCAAGCTCAGGGTCGCGGCCTCCACGAGGAACTGGGCCATGATGTCGCGCCGCCGCGCCCCCAGCGACTTCCGTATCCCGATCTCCCGCGTCCGCTCAGCCACCGCGACGAGCATGATATTCATGATCACGATCGCGCCGACCAGGAGGCCGACCGACGGCAGGATGAGGCCGCCCCACACCATGAACGTCTTGAGCACGCGCCAATCGCTGAGCGCCGACTCCGACGTCTCGAACACGAAGTTGTCCGGCTCACTCGGGTGGAGCTTGTGCCGGCGGCGCATGACATCCCGCGCGCGATCCTCGGCGTCGATCAATCCACTCGCGGAAGGCGCTTGCACGACGACGCCGTAGAGACCCGCTGACCTGCGCAACGTATGCTCGATCGGCGAGTGGAACGGGCCGATAATCTGCCGGTCGAGGTCGAGCCCGAACACCGATCCTTGCTTCTCGAGCAATCCAATCACCGTGAACGGCAGGCCATCGACGCGAAGCTCACGCCCGATGGGATCGAGATGCGGGAAGAGCTGATCCGCCGCCGTCTTCCCGATCACCACCACCGACGCGCCGTAGGTGTCTTCCTCGGCGTTGAAGATGCGGCCCGCGGTGACACGCAGATCTTTGATCGCGAAATAATCCTCGGTGACACCTTCGAGCATCACTTGCGGTCCACCCTTCGAGTATTCGGACCGGGGCGATACCCACCGCGCGTCCTGAATCGCCCACCGGACCTGCGGCGGAAGCCCCTCTCGGACGGCCTGGGCGTCGTCGACGGTGATCACCGGCCGCTGTTTCCACTCGCGCCAGGTTTTTTCGGAGACATCACCGCCGATGTCGGGGAATCGGCGCAAGTTGAACGTGTTGATGCCGAGGAACTTGCCCGCGAAATCGTCCTCGACATACTTGGACATCCCGTTCACGACCGCGACCACGGCGACCAAGAACATGACGCCGATGGTGACGCCCATGAGCGTGAACACGCTCTTGAGCTTTTGAACACGTATTTGTGACAGGGCCAGCCGGATGGCCTCGAACAGCGACATGCGGCCACTACGGTCCTAGTCGCTACGAGGTTTCGCCTTTGATCTCGACGGCGATCCCGGCGACCATCAGGGTCACCCGATCGGCTGCCCCGGCCACCAGTTGGTTCACGACCCCGAGGGCGTCCCGATAGCGGCGCGCCAGTTGGTTCTCCGGCACAATGCCCAGTCCAACTTCGTTGCTGATCACAACCCAGTTGGCCGTATTCGCCTGGTACGCCGCGAGCAGGGGCGCCACCCACTCGGCCGGAGTCCCGCCGCCCTCAATGAGATTGCCGACCCAAAGCGTCAGGCAATCGACGATGACCGTGTCATACCCACCGGCCTTAGCCCGCAGCGCCCGCGCGATCTGCCGAGGCTCCTCCAGCGTATCCCACTGGGCCGGCCGCTCGGCCTTATGCGCCGCAATACGTGCCGCCATTTCCTCGTCCAGCGCCTCGGCGGTCGCAACGAAAAGCACTCGTCCCTTCGCGAGCGACAACGCCCGCGTGCTCTTGCCTGACCGTGCGCCACCCAGGATGAGCGTCAGCACTCGATTCCCGCGAGTCTGAACATCGCCGTGACGTCACAGTGCCTCGACACGTGCTCGGCCAATGCGTCGAATACGTGATCCCGCGTCGGCGGCAGCGGCCCGAGGTCGAGCGCGATGCCCTTCTGCTCCGCGATCTGGCGCAAGATCCCTCGGCGACGATCCGGATCGTCGAACAGCCCGTGCACGTATGTGCCGGCAATGCACCCTTCCGCCAGCGGACCTTCACTGATCCCATTGTGAATCTCATAGCCCCCGCCGGGGAGGCGCTTCGTCGTCTTGACGGCGTCGAACGTCGTCACCACCGGCAACAATCCCAGCCCCGCGACGCAATCGCGCGACGACTCGACGTGGAGCGGGTCTCTGATTTCGCGCCCGAGCATCTGATAGCCGCCGCAGATGCCGAGGATCGGCCTGTCCTTCGTCAGCGCCTCGGCAAAGCCCCGCGCGCGAAGCCATTCCAGATCAGCCACCGTGGTCTTGGTGCCAGGCAACACGATGAGATCCGGCGTGCCGAGCTGCTCGACGCGATCGACGAAGCGCACGCCCACGCCGCGTTCGCGGCGCAATGGGTCGAAGTCGTCGAAGTTGGCCATGTGTGGAAATCGTACGACGGCGATATCGATGATGGCCCCTTCCGTCTGATGCGCCGGCATGCCGAGCGAGTCCTCCTCGGGGAGCCCGATGTCCGGGACATACGGGATGACGCCGAGCGTCGGAATCCCTGTACGCTCGGCCAACATACTTGGGCCCGGCTCGATGAGCGTCGGGTCGCCGCGGAACTTGTTGATGACGAACGCGCGCACGAGAGCACGCTCGGCGTCGTTCAATAGCGAGACGGTGCCGTACAGCGACGCGAACACGCCGCCGCGCTCGATGTCGCCGACGAGCACAACCGGAGCGTTGGCGCGCAGCGCCACGCGCATATTCACAATTTCGCGAGACGCCAAGTTGATCTCGGCAGGACTCCCGGCGCCTTCGATGATGACCAGATCGTGCGCAGCACGAAGCGTATCGAGGCTCTCAGTGACGACCGGCCATAGGGATTCGCGCCGCTCGAAGTACTCGGCCGCCCGCTCCGCCCCGATCGCCCGGCCGAGCACGATGATCTGCGAACGCTGATCATCGGTCGGCTTGAGCAAGATGGGATTCATCTGAACCGTCGGCACAACGCCAGCGGCCTCGGCCTGCGTGTACTGTGCCCGCCCGATCTCGCCGCCGTCCGGCGTCACAGCGGCGTTGAGTGACATGTTCTGCGCCTTGAACGGCGCCACGCGATATCCGGCGTTCGCCGCGATCCGACACAACGCGGTCACCAACGTCGATTTGCCGACATGCGACGCGGTACCCTGTATCATCAAGACTCTGCCAGTCACGGGTCGAGGGTAGCGACAGTCGCGCTTGCGCGCCAGCCGCGCGCTGAGTTACCGTTCGGCCCACAATTGTTCGGCGAACGGGGCTCACGGAAGACCGGTGAAAGACCGGCGCGGCCCCGCCACTGTAAGAGGCATTCAGGCGTGCTCGAAAGAGCCACTGGTGCGCGGCCCTAGTCCGCGCGCTGGGAAGGCGAGCCCGCTGCCTCGAGCCAGGAGACGCGTCCCGTTTCGCTCCCGAAGGCAACACCCTCGAGGGAGGGGCACGGGGACGGTGGCACACGCTCGACTACGGTTCGTCACTCTCAGCTTCGCGCTATTGAGCGCCGTGCCGCAGGCACGCGCGCAAAATTTTGTCGTCGTCGACGGTGACGGCGACACGGTGCGACTCGGTAGTCCCGCAAAGCGCGTGATTTCGTTGGTGCCCAGTGTCACCGATCTCATCGTGGCGATGAGGCTACAGCCGCGACTGGTCGGCCGCACGCGATATGACAAATCCCCAGCGATAGCCTCGGTCGCGTCAGTAGGCGGGACGATTGATCCCGACTTGGAGCGCGTCTTCTCGCTGCACCCAGATCTGGTCCTCGCCTGGGAGGGCACAAAGGGGACGGCACAGCGCCAAGCGATAGGCGCGCATGGCATTCCGTTGTATGCCGTAGCACTCCGCGACTCGGCCGCGCTGTTCAAGACGGTAAAGGACCTCGGCACGATGCTGGGATCCGATAGCGCGGCCATGCAGATGGCCACGTCGCTACGAGCGCAACTCGATTCGGTGAAGAGGTCGGTGGCTGGGTTGCCCCGTCCGACGGTGCTGTTCGCGATCTGGGGCGATCCGCCAATGACCGTCGGCCCCCGCACATTCATCGCCGAGCTGATCCGCATAGCCGGCGGCCGCAATGTATTCGATGACGCATCGTTGGATTGGCCGCGCGTAACCGTCGAAGAGATCATCCATCGCTCCCCAGACGTCGTGATCCTCTCGGTAGGCGAAGACTCGGCGCGCGGCGCCGAGGCCTTGCGACGCGCCCCGGGCTGGCGCACGCTGCCCGCGGTTCGCAACGGTCACGTGGTGGGAGTTCCAGCCGATCTCACCAACCGTCCGGGCCCACTCTTCGGCGTGGCCGCGCGCGCATTTCGCGATGCCATCCACCCCGAGGCGCGCCCGCGATGAAGCCCCGCGGCGCGCCGTTGCTGCTGCTCCTCACGCTGGTGATGCTCGCCGCGTTCGCGTTGAGCATTCGCGTGGGCTCGGTGACGCTCGACCTGCGCGCCGTGCTCACCGCGCTGACCGGCCATGGTGACGCGGCCACCGCGGCGATCGTGCGCGACCTCCGCTTGCCGCGCGCCACGGCTGCCGCCCTGGTCGGGGCAGCGCTGGCGGTGAGCGGCGTCACGTTCCAAGCGCTGCTGCGGAATGCGTTGGCGGAGCCGTACGTCCTCGGCGTATCCGGCGGTGCCGCGCTCGGCGCCGTCGCGGCGATCGTCCTCGGTGGACTCACCGCGAGTCCCACGTCGATCTCCGCCGCCGCCTTCGCCGGCGCGGCCGCGAGCATTGCGCTCGTGCTCCGCGTCGCGGCTGGTGTCGGCCCGACGCTGGATACGCGCGTGCTGCTGTTGGCTGGCGTGGTCGTCGGCGCGTTCGCCAATGCGGGCATCTTTCTCATCCTGTCGATCGCCGACGTCGCCGCGTTTCGGTCGGCGACCGGGTGGATGATGGGTAGCCTCTCGGGTTCCACGTGGGCCGGCGCTGGAACACTCGCGGCATACCTGGTGCCGACCTTCGTGGTGTTGCTCGCGCTCGCGCGCCCGCTCAACGCGCTCGCGATCGGCGAGGACACCGCCGCGTATCTCGGCGTGTCGGTCGAGCGCACGAAGTGGCTCGCGTTCGGCGCCGCGTCACTCCTGGCGGCCGCGGCCGTCGCCGCCGCCGGCATCATCGGGTTCGTCGGACTCATCGTCCCCCACGCCGCGCGCCTCGCGTGGGGCAGCGACCATCGCTTTCTGCTGCCGGCCTCCGCGCTCCTCGGTGCGACGTTCGTGCTCGTCACCGATACCGCGGCCCGCACCGTCGTCGCGCCGACCGAGCTCCCACTAGGCGCCGTGACCGCCATCGTCGGCGTGCCACTCTTTGTCGCGCTCCTTCGGCGCCGCCGGTCATGACAATGACGGCCGCCTGGACGTGTGACCGCATAACCGTACGATACCCCGGATCGCGAGCGCCGGCGGTCGATGATGTGTCACTTGCCATTGTCGAGGGGACATGCACGATCATCCTCGGCCCGAATGGCTCGGGGAAGTCCACGCTCCTGCGTGCACTGCTCGGCCGCGTCCCGCTCGCGAGTGGCACGATCACATGCCTCGGCGCTCCACTGGCATCCTGGCCACGCGCCGCACTCGCTCGCGCGGTTGGCGTCGTGCCGCAGGGCGAGCACGAGACTTTCCCAATAACGACCCGCGCTCTCGTGGCGATGGGGCGATATCCGCACTTGGGCCCTTGGCGTAGAGAGGGCGCCGAGGATATGGCGGCGATCGACAATGCCATGGCGCGATGCGACGTCACGCAGTTCGCCGAGCGAATGGTCGACACGCTCTCGGGTGGCGAAGGCCAACGCACCCGGATCGCGCGTGCGCTCGCCCAGGAGCCTCGCGCGCTCGTGCTCGACGAGCCGACCGCGTCGCTCGATCTCAAGCACGAGATGGAAGTGCTCGCGTTGCTCCGGTCGCTCGCCGCGAGCGGCACGACGATCGTGCTCGTCACGCACAACCTGAGCGTCGCGGCGCAATACGCGGATCGAGTGGTCCTGCTCGATCACGGGTCTCTCATCGCCGAGGGTCCGCCGGCCGCGGTACTGTCGCCTTCGCGGGTGCGCGAGGTGTTCGGCTGGCCCGTCGAGCTGATTCACGGCGAGACCGGCGCGCCGTATATCGTCCCGGTTCGCTAATGCGATACGTGGCGCTCTTTCTCGCCGCGCGTTTGGCGGCCCAAGTCCCGGCCGAAGTCACGGGTCACGTGACGGCGCGCTCCGATGGCCACCCGATCGCCAATGCGTTCGTAGAAGGCGCTCAGACGAATGAACAGGGCGTGTTTGTCCTGCACGGACTGATGCCCGGACGCCAGACGCTTCGCGTGCGGGCGCTCGGCTTTCGGGCCACGACGGTGGCCGTCGACGTCGCCAATGGCCAAACCACGACACTCGAGGTCGCCCTCGATGCAATCACGCTGCCCGGCGTCGCGGTGGTAGCTCAGGGAGATACGGCGGGCGCCACCACCCTCACGCACGAAGATATAGAGCGGTCCGGCCGCCAAGACTTGGGAGCCGTACTCCAAGATCAAGCGGGCGTGCTCGTCGTATCGACCGGCGGCCCGGGCGCGCCGAGCCACCTGTCGATCCGCGGATCCTCCGCGAACGAAATCTTGGTCCTCGTCGACGGCGTGCCGATCAATTCGCCGATCACAGGCGAAGCCGACCTGTCGGTGATCCCGCTCTCGGAGATCGAGCGCGTCACCGTCCTGCGCGGCTCCCAATCGGCGCGATGGGGCGGTCGCGCAATGGCGGGCGTCGTGTTGATCGAGACACGCCGCCCGACGATCCCGGACGCCGAGCTCGACGCGAGCGCCGCGTCGTACGGCGAACGCGATGCCGCGCTCTCCATCGGCGGCGCGTTTGGTCTCCTGTCGGCGTCGCGCCGGCTGAGTCGCGGCGACTTCCCATACGACGTCCCTGTCGTCCGCGGCGGCGGCACCGCGATTCGTGGCGACGACGGCTTCTCGGCCAGCGCCGTCGACGGCGCGCTGACGCACGACGTTGGTCCGGTCGCCCTGCGCCTCCATGGCACCTATGACGCGAACGCGCGCGGCCTTCCCGGCTCGGTCACCGCACCGTCGTTCACGGCGCACGGCGCCGACGATCGCCTCGCCGGCGGTCTCGATGCGTCGTCATCGGGCGGCCCGATCCAGTGGAGCGCCGACGTGGAAGCCGATCGCGAGCACACGCGGTTCAACGACTCCACGCCGCCGATCGGCGCGCCATACGATGACCACACGACGGCGTCGAGTCTCACCGAGCTCGCGTCCGCCTCGTTTCATGGTCTGTCGATCGGCGCCGAGTCGCGGCTGATCGACGTGACGGCGACCGACCTCGCGCCCGCCACGCCGATGCTGGAGCACGAGAACGGCATCTGGGCGCGCGCGGTCGCGCATATCGCCATGTTCAACCTCGACGCCGGCGCGCGGGCGGACTGGAGCTCGCTCCTGTCCGGCGTGTTCATCTCGCCGAAACTGGCCATCTCGGCCACTCACGGCGCTGTCACGGGTGCCCTCAGCTGGGGCGATGGCTTCACGCCACCGTCGCTCGCCGATCAGTTCTTTCACGAGGGCGTGCTCGTCCAGGCGAACCCCTCGCTCCAGCCCGAGCGCGTGCACGACGATCTCGAAGCGCGGCTCACGCTCCGCGATGTCACCCTCGGCCCGCTGCATCTCGGGAGCGAAGTCGCCGCCTATCGCTCGAACGTGGACGGCATGATTCTGTGGTTCCCGGATTTTCGGTTCGTCTGGAGCCCGGAGAATACGAACGTCCATCGCTACGGCTGGGATGCGACCGCCAATCTCTCGGCCTACGGCGCCTCGATTCGCGGCACCGTGACGGACGTCGCCGTCGACTATGCGACGCCGGCCCTCGGCGGCCAGGTCGTGTACCGCCCGCGCGTCACCGCGGCGGTGACCACATCGCTCACGCGGTGGCGACTGGGCCTCGATGTGACGACCCGATACATCGGTGATCGGCGGACCGTGCAGGGCTCCGCACTCAATACCATCGGCGCGTATTGGCTGACCGACGCCCAGCTCACCGTGCGCTTGCTCAGCCAGTTCGATCTGCAGACCGGCGTCGACAACGCCTTCGACCGCCGCGTCGCGCTGCTGTTCGACTATCCACTGCCGGCCCGCACGTGGCGCGTCGGCTTCCGTCTCCACACCCTCTCGACTTCGTCACTCAGATGATTCGTTCGTTGACTATTTGTGGCATCGCGATCGCCGCCACGGCCTGTGGCTCTGATACGGCCACCGCTCCAAAGGGATTTCTCAACGGCCAGGTGGGCATCATCGTGAACTCGACTGGCCGCGCCCTGACCATGTTCCAGCTCGCCTCGCCGACCACGCAGCAAACGCTGTCGCTGGGTAGCTCGAACGCCATCACACCCGTCGACGCCAGCGTGCGCGGCAGCCTTGCGCTGGTCCCACTCGGCGACGCGGCGAGCGCCGCTCTCGTCGATCTCACGAAACTGACGATCACGCGATTCTTCCTCTACCCGGCCGGATTCGCCACTGGCTCGGCGTTCGTCGACGACACCACGATCCTCGTCGACAATACTGGTGACGGCACGATCGGACGGGTCACCGTGCACCAAGCCTCCGATACGATCTCCGACACCGTCACGGTCGCACCGATGCCGAGCGCGATCGTCGTCAGCGGATCGCATGCGTTTGTGATCTCGGCGAACGAGGATGCGAACTTCAACTCGCTCGGAAATGGCATCTTGACCGAGGTCGACCTCGGCTCGATGCACGTGACCGGCACCGTGTCGCTCAGCGCGACGAACAGCACGGCCGGCGCGCTCGGGCCGGACGGCAAGCTCTACGTGCTGAACACCGGAGATTTCGTCAACCCTGGCAGCATGGACATCGTCGACCCGACGTCGCTGACCGTCGTGCAGAACGTGCCACTCTTCGTCGGCCCGGGCGCGATCCAGATCAACGCGGCTGGACTCGCATTCATCTCGAGCTTCAACGCCGGGACCATTATCTACAACACGACGACGAAGACGTTCGTCCGCGGGCCGAACAATCCGCTGTGCGCGCCGTCGCCGAGCGGGTGCCGGGGGGCGTTTGATGCCCAGTCCGATGCGCATGGCAACGTCTACCAGACGTTCTTCGGCGGCACGAACCTTCCTGGCCAGGTCTTTGTCTACGCCGCTTCCACGTATGCACTGACCGACAGTGTGCCCGCCGGCGTCGGGCCGACCGCCTTGCGCATCGCATCATTTTGAGAGGCGCACCGGCGGTTGCCATGCTGCTCGATTGGGCGTTCGGCGAACCGCCGTCGGCCCTCCACCCCGTCGTCTGGATGGGCCGCGCCATCTCGGCCGTTCCGGTGGGATCTTTTCTCGATGGCGCGGCCACTCTCCTCGGCGTCACGCTCGCCTCCGCGGCGGGCGCGAGCCTCGTGCCCCGCATGCTCGAACCGATCGCGCTCAAGCCGGCGCTCTCCCTGCGCGCATTACTCGAAGCCGGAGAAGCGGTCGAGCACGCGCTGGCGGCCGGTCAACTCGACGAGGCGCGACGTCTTCTATCGTATCACCTCGTGTCTCGCGACGTGACGAACCTCGACGCGAGCCAGGTCGCGGGCGCCGCCATTTCATCATTGGCGGAGAACGTGAGCGACAGCGTCGTGGCGCCGCTCCTGGCGTATCGACTCGGCGGCCTTCCCGCCGCGTACGCTTACCGCGCGATCAACACGGCCGACGCCATGCTCGGTTATCGCACGCCGGAGCTGGAGTGGTTCGGGAAGCCGGCCGCCCGAACCGACGATGTCGTGAACTGGCTCCCGGCACGACTCAGCGCCGTGCTGATTGCGATCGCCTCAGGCGTGCCACGCCAGGCTCTCACGGTCGCGCGGGCCGATGCGCGGCGGTGTCCGAGCCCGAACGGCGGCTGGCCCATGGCCGCGATGGCCGGTGCCCTCGGCGTCGTGCTCGTCAAGCGCGGCGTCTACACATTGCACGCCGGCGGCCGCCCGCCCACGGCCGCCGACCTCGCGCGCGCTCGCTACGTCACAGCCGTGACCGCCGCCTTGGCCACAGCCCTGGTCGAACTCGCATGATACGGGAGGCGACACACGGTCGCGGCGGTTTCGCCGTTTGCGTCAACGCCTACGGCCCGGCGCCCAACGTACGCGAGGCGATCCTCTCGGCGTCGATCGACGCGTATCCCGACGCTCGATGCATCGCCGCATGCGAGGCCGCGGCCGCCCGATGGAGACGTCCAGTGGACGAGGTCGCGTGTGGCGCGGGTACCGCCGAGTTGATTCACGCACTGACGGCGGCACTGCTTCGTCCGGGCGATTGCGTCGTCATCCCGCGCCCTGCATTCGCCGAGTACGGCCGCGCCGCGCTGCTCGCCGGTGCGCGAGTGCATCGCCCGTTCCAAGGGGATATCCTGGCGGCCATTCGCACGCACCGCCCGCGACTCGCGTTCATCGCCGCTCCGACGAGTCCAGCTGGCACGCCGATCCCGTGTGAGACGCTCAGTACGATTGCCGATGCGTGCGCCGAAGTCGACACGCTCTTGGTGCTAGACCAGGCATACGACGCGTTTACGTCCAAGCCGCTCGGCACGCCGGCGCTACCGGGCCATCCCGCTGTCTTGCACTTGCGATCACTCACGAAGGACCATGCGCTCGCTGGCGTGCGCGTCGGCTTCGCGATTGGCCCGTCGTCGATCATCGCCGCGCTCAATCGCGTGCGCGTGCCATGGATGGTCTCGGCCCCCGCACAAGCCGCCGCGATCGCCGCGCTCACGGACGAGGCCGAGGCGCACGTCTGCCGCACGATCGCACTACTCCGCCAGAGCGCCACTGACCTCTGGTCGTGGTGCGACGACGTGGGAATCGAGCGCGTGCCGAGCGACACGCACTATGGTCTCCTGCGCGCTCGCGCGACCGGTATCCAGGTGCGTGACTGCACATCGTTCGGCCTCCCGGGCTGGATCCGCGTGGCCGTCAGAACTGAGCCAGAGAATGCCGTCTTACGGCGAGGACTCACACATGGCTGACCGCACCGACCCCCTCGCACCGCCCGATGACGAAGGCGGCAAGGTCCCGCGTCCAAAACAAAAGCGCCCCTCCTCGCGCCGCGTCCCCCCGCGTGATCAACGCCACGGCCTGCTGATCGTCCACACCGGCGATGGCAAGGGCAAGACGACGGCCGCCCTCGGCCTACTCCTCCGCGCGGCTGGCCGCGGCATGACCGTCGGGATGTTTCAGTTCATCAAGAACGCGAACGCCGACTACGGCGAACACCGCGCCGCGCGGCAACTCGGCGTCGAGATCACCCCACTCGGCGACGGCTTCACGTGGCTCACCGAAAACATTGCCGCCGATCGCGCGCTCGCCGAGCGCGGCTGGACGCTGTGCCGCGAAGCCCTGGCCAAGGGCACGTTCGACGTACTGATCCTCGACGAGCTCACGTATGCGCTGACATTCGGCTGGCTCGATACGTCGTCGGTTGTATCAGCGATCGCCGACCGTCCCAAAGGCACCCACGTCGTCGTCACCGGTCGCGACGCGCCGGCCGAGTTAATTGCCGCCGCCGATCTGGTAACCGAGATGCGTCTCATCAAGCACCCGTACCGCGACCGCGGCCTCGGTGCCCAGGCCGGGATCGAGCTCTAGACGGCTGCCGCGAGCGTCAGATATACGGCGAGCTCGACGAGCTGATTCGCTGCGCCAAGGCAGTCGCCCGTGACGCCGCCGAGTCGCCTCCTGAAATACGCCCCGGTCACCGTCGTCACACCCAGGGCGATCAGCACCGGGATGAACGCTCGGCGCTGAAGCGCCAGCGCGCAAATCCCGAGCGCCAACACCGTTGCCAGAACGAGTCGCAACGTCGTCACGCTGCCGGCGAACGCCGCGCCCTTGGTTCCCACGTATTCGTAGCGACCAAGGAGCCACACGCTCGACCACCGCGCCAACGTGTGGGCGGCGATCAACGCTACGACGACGTCCCCACGCGTCAGGGAGGCGAGCGACGCGAGCTTGAGGAGAATGGCCAGAATGAGCGCGACGACCCCGTAGGAGCCGACGCGGCTGTCTTTCATGATCTCGAGCACGCGCTCCGGCGTCGATCCGCCGCCGAATCCGTCGGCCGCATCCGCCAGCGCGTCCTCGTGCAATGCACCGGTGACCAGCACCGTGGCGGTGAGCGAGAGGACCAGGGCGACGGGCGTCGGCCAGAAGATGCTGACGAGCCAGAATACGCCGGCGCCAACGCCGCCGACGAGCGCGCCGATCAGCGGGAAGTAGACGGTCGCCGCGCCGAAATCCGTCGGATCGAGCGGACCCGGGAAGGGAATCCGCGTGAGGAACGTGACCGCGCCGCGCAGCGCTCGCGTACTACGCCTCGCGCGAGACGCTCGCCGAGGCGAACGTCGCCATTTCTGTGAGCACTGCCGCGGCCGAGCGGAGCAGGGGGATGGCGAGCGCGGCGCCGGTGCCCTCGCCGAGCCGGCACTTGAGGTCGAGCATGGGAATGGCCCCGAGCGCCTCCAGCGCGACGCCGTGTCCCTGCTCGGCCGAGCGATGCGCCCAGAACAGATTCGCGCGGATGTTCGGATCGATCCGCACGGCGGCGAGTGTCGCGACGGTCGAGATGAAACCGTCAGCCACGACGATCATCCCGTGCGCCGGAGCCTCGAGCGCCGCGCCAGCGATCGCCGCCAGCTCCAGACCGCCGAGCGCAGCCAGTGTCGCCTTGGGATTGTCCGAAGCGTACTTCGCTACCGCCTGGGCGACGACGTCACGTTTGTGCGCGAGGCGCTCGTCATCGACACCCGTTCCGCGCCCGACGGTCTCTGACGCCGGCGCGCCAGTCAGGCCACTCAGCAGCGCCGCGGCCGCGGTGGTGTTGCCGATACCCATCTCGCCGAGGCCCACGGCCTGGACACCTTCGCTGGCCGCCCGCCGGATGGCCTCGCGCCCGACGTTCACGGCTGCCGTGCATTCGTCGGCCGTCATGGCCGGCTCGTGCAGCATATTGCGCGAGCCTCGACGCACCGACGCGTGCACGATGCCCTCGAGCGACGAGAGGTCGGCATTGACGCCCACATCAATGACCTCGACCTCGAGGCCATTCGCTTTCGCCAGCACGTTGATGGCCGCGCCGCCGCGCGCAAAGTTGCGCATCATCTCCGGCGTCACCTGGGGTGGATACGCGCTCACCCCCTCGGCCGCGACGCCGTGGTCGGCGCCGAACACCAGGATCCGAGCGTGGTCAATGCGAGGGGTGAGCGTGTTCTGAATGCACGCAAGCCGCACGGCCCAGGTCTCGAGTTCACCAAGGGAGCCGAGCGGCTTGGTTTTTTCGTCGATAGCGCGTTGTGCGGCGGCGGCGATCATGCGCGTCAATTTACTCGCCGACGAGTTGCGATGCCTCCTCGACGACAATTTCCGGCTTGCCCCGGTACAGGACGATCTTGCCGGTGACCTTGGCCTTGTGCGACATGAGCTTATCGACGTCGGGGAACTTGCTGGCGTTCTTCTCGTCGATGTATGCCGTGAACGACTGATTCGGATAGGCGGCGCCGAAGTCGACGAAGATCGCGTGGAAGCGCGGAGCGTGCTTGACGTTGGCGACGGTCCCCTCGACCGTCGCCGTTTGACCGACGTGCGTGGCCGCCGAGTCGGCGCTCACGACCACGGTCTGCCACGCGATTACGGCGGCGACGAGTAACCTCATTTGCCGGCGCTCTCGAGCTTGTAACCTGGCACCGGCCACCCACCACCAAGCGCGCGATAGAGCGTCACGATGCCTACGAGGCCTTGGCGCTCCGCCGCCGTCAGCGACAGCTCGGCGGTAAATAAGCTGCGCTCGGCGTTCAGCACGTCGAGGTAGCTGGAGACGCCGGCCGCGTAGCGGTCGTTGGCCAGCTGCAGCGCCCGACGCAGCGCATTGACCTGTGTCTGCTGCGCGACGACCTGCTCGCGATCCGTCCGTACTTCGACGAGCGCCCCGTCGACCTCGCGCGTAGCATCGAGCACGGTCTTCTCGTACAGATACCGTGCCTGCTCGCGCTTGGCTTGCGCCGCATCCTGTGCCGCCGCGAGCGAGCCGCCGTGGAAGATCGGGATGGACACCCCGAGGAAGATCTGGTACACCTGATTGCCGAGTTGGTCGAACTGGCCACGCCCGAGGTAACGTGCCGGGTCGAACGTCTCTGCGCCCCATTGGCCGCTAATCGTGAACTTGGGCAGGCGATCGTCGAGCGCGGCGCCGACACGACGGGTTGCCGCGACGAGATTGTGCTCGGCCTCCCGCACGTCGGGCCGCCGCTCCAGCAACTGCGATGGTAATCCGATCGGCACGTCGACTTGCGCCAGCACATCACTCAGCGGCTTGCCACGGGGAATGGGTCCCGGATAGTGACCGAGCAAGAACGCCACCGTGTCCTCTTGCTGGCGAATCTGCCGCTCGTAACTCGCGACCTGGGCGGCCGGATCAGCGACGTTGGCCTGAAATTGCCGGACGTCCAGCTCCGAGATCACACCGCGGTTGAAGCGCTGCTGCGCGAGATTCAAGGTCTGCTGGTTCGAGCGCAGCGTATTCTGAGCGATCTCGAGATCGAGGTCCAACTCGCGCAGGCGCAGATACGCGGCGGCGACGGTGCTGACCAGATCGATCACGACCGACCGCCGACTATCCTCTTGTGCCAGCAGGTCATTGCGGGCCCCCTCGCGGGTCTGCCGCAGACGTCCCCAGAAGTCGAGCTCCCAAGAGACGTTGGCCAGGAGCTGATTGGTGTTGAGCGCGGGGATCGGCACCGTCGGGCCAAAGCTCAGCTTCTCACGTCCCGACTGACCCGTCACGTCGATCTGCGGAAAGAGCGGGCCGGTGGATTGGCCCAACGCCGCCCGGTATTCGGCTATCGTGGCCACGGCAACCCGCACGTCGCGATTCTCGTTGATCGCGGTCGTCACGAGCTGCGTGAGCACCGTGTCCTGGAACAGATCGAACCAGGTCAGGTTGGCCGCGGTGTCCGACAGCTTGTAGTTCGGAGTCGGCGACTCGTTGGTCCGCCGCCCGGATGCCTCGCCCGCCGGGGGCAGCCGCATGGTGTCACCGGCCAGGTGGATCATCGAGTCGCGGCTGAGGGCCAGCGAGTCGAACGTCGCCTTGCTCGAGTCCTCCGTGGCGCTGGGTTTTTGATACGCCGTCGGCGAGTCCACCTTGGGCCGATGATACGTCGGCCCAAGGGCGCACGCGGTCGCCAGTGCGAACGGGAAGATCAGTACAAAACGTTTCATATCAGTCATCCCCGGTCGATGGGGCCGGGGCAAGTGCGGGCGAAGTGGCGGGCGCGCGGCGGCGGAAGATGCCTTCTTCACTGGCCGTGCGCACGATAACGAACAGAGTGGGAATGAAGACGACACCGAACAGCGTCTCGAGCAGCATACCGAAGCACACGCCAGTCCCTAACGAGTGCCGGCTCCCCGCTCCCGCCCCGGTCGCAAACAGCAAGGGCGCAACGCCAAGAATGAACGCGAACGAGGTCATGAGAATCGGACGCAGTCGCTCACGTCCGGCCTGGATCGCCGCGTCTTTAATAGAAAGGCCGGTCTCTCTGAGCTCTCGCGCGAACTCGACGATTAGAATGGCATTTTTCGCTTCGAGGCCGATCACGACGATCAGGCCGATACGAAAATAGATATCGTTCGCCATGCCACGGAGATACACGGCGAGGAACGCGCCGAGCAACCCGAACGGCACGCCGAGCATGACGGCGAGCGGCATCGACCAACTCTCGTATTGCGCGGCGAGCACGAGGAACGCCATGCAGATGCCGAGGCCGAGCACCAGGCCGACGCCGCGCCCCGTGGCCAGCGTCTCCTGAAACGACTGGCCGCTGAACGCATAGCCGACGCCTTTCGGTTCGTACTCGGTGCGCGCGAGGTTCGTCACGGCCTTGAGCAAGTCGCCCGAGCTATGACCGTTGTCCGGCGTGCCGATCACGAGGGCCGACGTGAATCCGTTGAAACGATTCATGACCGTCGGACCCGCGCGGAACGACGTCCGCGTCAGCGCCGAGATCGGGACCATCCCGCCGGTCGCCGAGCGCACGTACAGCTCGCCGATGTCCTCCGGCGTTCCGCGGTACTGCTGCTGCGCTTCGAGCTGTACGCGATACGTCCGGCCGTACAGGTTGAAGTCGTTCACATAGTTGTTGGCGAGCAACGAAGACAGCGTGTTGTAGACATCCGAGATCGGGATGCCCAGCGACTTCGTCTTGGCCCGGTCAACGTCGACGTAGAGCTGTGGCACGTCGACGCGGATCGTGCTCCGAATCCCCGATCCGATCGGTTTGCCGCTCTTGTCCTTGAGCTGACTCGCCTCGGCGGTGAACTGGTTGACGTACTGCGCGAACTTCCGCACGTCGTTGACGTTGCGGTCCTGCAGCTGCATCTCGAGGCCGGCGCTCGTGCCGATGCCCGGAATCTCCGGGAAGTTGAACCCGAACACGAGCGCGTCCTTGATGGTGAAGAAGAACCCCATCGAACGCCCGATGACCGATTCGACGTCGTGGCCCTTTCCCTTCCGCGCCGGGTCATCCCATGGCTTGAGGACGGCGAAGAGCGTCCCCGAGCTCGTCTGATTCGTACCGAGAATGAGGCTGAATCCGGTGAGCGAGAACGTGTGGTCCACTTCGGGCTGCGACAGCAAAAATTTCTCGACCTGACTGAGCGTCGCGCTCGTCCGTTGGGCCGACGCGCCGCCCGGCAGCTCGACGCCCACGACGAAGTACCCCTTGTCTTCCGGGGGCAAGAAGCCGGTCGGCACGTTGTTCGAGAAGTAGTAGATGCCGACGAGGATCAGTGCGACCATGCCGAGCACCGGAATCGGATGATCGACGAGCCGGTGCATGATGCCCACGTACCAATCGCGGAAGCGGTCGAATCCCCGATTGAACCAGCCGAAGAATCCCGTCTTGACCTCTACCGTCGCGCGCTCGGTCAAGAGCATCGAGCACAGCGCCGGCGTGAGCGTCAACGCGACGACGCCCGACAGGATGACGGCAATCACGAGGGTGGTCGCGAACTGCTTGAACAGCTGACCGGTGACGCCGCTCAAGAACGCGACCGGGACGAAGACCGAGCAGAGCACGAGCACGATCGCGATCAACGCGCCGGCCAGCTGTCGAATGCCGCGGTCGGCCGCGACCTTCGCGGAGACGTGGTCCTCCTCCATGATGCGCTCGACGTTCTCGATCACGACCATAGCGTCGTCGACCACGATACCGATGGCCAAGACCAACGCAAACAGGGTCAACAGATTGATCGACATGCCGAGGAGGCCCATGCCGAGGAACGTCCCGATGAGCGAGACCGGCACCGCCAGCACCGGGATGAGCGTCGAGCGCCAGTTCTGCAGGAAGACGAACACGACGATCGTCACGAGAATGATCGCGAAGATCAGTGTCGTCTCGACTTCGGCGATCGAGGCGGTAATGAATGGCGTCGTGTCGTAGCCGAGCACCCAATGGACGCCGGCGGGGAAGTTGCGCTCCAGCTCGTTCATGCGGTCCATGACCGCCTTTTTCACGCTCAGGGCGTTGGCGCCGTTCCGCAGGTAGACGAGCATGCCGCCGACCTGGTTGGTGTGCGGGTTGCCCTGCGCGCCCGGGTTGACGCCGTAGCGGGTGAAGTTGTCATAGCTCTGCGCGCCGAGCGTGACCGTCGCGACATCGCCGACTTTCAACACGGATCCATCGGGCCGCGCGCGAATAATGATGTCCGCGAATTCGGCCGGCGTCGTGAGACGCCCTTGTGCCGTCACCGGGATCGTGAACTGGTTGCCGAGCGCCGCGGGCTCGCGCCCGATGCGCCCCGCTGGGTTCGTGGTGTTCTGCTCTTGTATCGCGTTCGTGATGTCGCTGACCGTCACGCCCAACTGGGCCAGCTTCCGTGGGTCGGCGCTCACCAGCATCGCGAACTGCAGGTTCCCGAACGTCTGCGCCTGGCCGACGCCCGGCACGCGCGAGATCTCGTCTTGTACGTAGATGCGGGAGTAGTTGGAGAGCGCCGCCGCGTCCCAGCGCGGGTCGTCGGACGTGAATCCGACGGCCAGCAGGATGTTCGTCTGCGCTTTTTGCACCGTGACGCCCACGCGCTGCACGTCCTGCGGGAGCAACGGCTTCGCGATCTCGACCACGTTCTGCACGTCGACCGCGGCCAGGTCCTGGTCGCGCGAGATGTCGAAGTAGCAGCTGATCGTCATCGAGCCGTCGCTGGCCGCCGACGTCTGGTAGTACAAGAGGCCATTCAAGGACGGCAGTTGCTGCTCGATGGGCGCCGCCACGGCTGTCGCCACTTGCTCCGCCGTCGCCCCGATGTACTGGGTTGAGATCTGGACGGCGGGTGGCGTGATGTTCGGGTAGGTGTTCACCGGCAGGCTGCCGATCGAGAACGCACCCAACAGCAAGATCACGATGGAGATCACCATCGCGAAGATGGGACGTTTGACGAAGAAGTACTGGACTTCTTGAACGTCCATCTCGTTTTCCATCGGTTCCTTGTCACTCATTGGCTACGGCCCTCGCGGACAATCGGCACGGACGGCGCCGCAATCGCGTCATCGGTGATTGGAACGTTGGTCGAGTCTTTCGAGGCCACATAGGGCGTCGGGCTCACGGGCATGCCTGGGAAGAAGATCTTCTGCTGGCCGTCCACGATGACCCGATCGCCGGCCTTGAGGCCGTCGTTGATCACCCACTGCGAGCCTTGCCAGCCCGCGGCTTGCACGGGCTTGATGCCGCTCTTGTTGCTGTCGCCGACGACATACACGTACTGGCCGGTGATGCCCTGTTGCACCGCGCGTTGCGGTACCAGGATCGCGCCGACGCGTTTGAAGTCGAGCATCTCGACGCGGACGAACTGCTGCGGGAGCAGAATGTGTCCGGGGTTGGGGAACGTCGCGCGCAACGTCTGCGTGCCGGTCGTCGAGTTGAGCGAGATGTCGGCGAAATTGACCAGGCCCGGCCGTGGGAAAACCGTCCCGTCGCTCAACAAGACCCGCACTTGCAGCTGGCCGTTCGGCAGCGTGAGTCGCTTCTGCGCGACCTCGCGCCGCCACTCCAAGACGTCCTGATCCGACGGACTGAACGTCACATAGATGGGATCGACCTGATCGAGCGTCGTGAGCGAATCGGTGCCGCTGGCCACCCGCGCGCCAAGCACCATCCACGCGATCCCCGCGCGTCCGCCGACCTGCGCGCGAACCTCGGTGTCGTCCAAGTCCTTCTTGGCGTTGTCGACCGCACCCTTCGCCCCGATGACATCCGCGGAGTCCTGGTCAACCTGCGCCTTGGCGTTGTCGACATCCTGCTGCGCGACCGCGTGCTCGGCGAGCAACGGGAGGTCGCGATTGAGCGTGATCTTCGCGTTCACGAGGCGCGCCTTCGCATCCGCCAGCGTGCCAAGCGCGTTATCGTACGCTGCCTTGTACTTCGTGGGGTCGATGCGAAAGAGCACCGCACCCGCGGGCACATCGGCGCCTTCTTTGTAGGGCCGGTCGACGATGTAGCCGCTCACGTTCGACCGCACCAGAATGTGCTTCGATGCTTGTGCCTGCCCGACGTAGCTGTAGTGCGCGGCGATTGTCTCGGGTTTGACCGTCAACACCGTGACCGGCGGTGGCGGCATCTGGAACTGCTTTTGACCACCACTACACGCTGCCGCGATAACCGCGCACACCACTATCCCAAAAAAGCCCTTTCGCCGCACACTTCCTCCGATGCCCGGATTTCAAACGATCGTTCGATGTCGTTGCCGCTCGAATCCTGACAAGCGCGGCTGAGTTCCGCCAGTCGGGAACCGGACTAAGGCGTTGCGACGCCCTGGAGCGCATAGAAATGGCCGCTCGTCGCCTTCTCACGGAGTGGTCGGATCGCGGTGTAAGCTGGTGAGTTATACCACTGTTGCAGCGCTTCCATACTTGGAAACCGGATGATGACAAATCGTCCCTTGGGCGCCGACTGTGAGTCGATCTCGACGGCGGGTACCGCACCCACGAGGACCGTGCCGCCGTAATCATGGATCGTCTTTCCCACCAATGCGCCGTACTGCTTGACCATTGCCGTATCGGTGACCGTTTCGGCGTTCGAGATGAGATACGCCGGGCGTGGCGCCTGAACGGCGCCCCAGAGCATCGCGATGCTGAGTATGAGAATAGGTTTCATGCGTCGACGTTAGCCGACGCGCGGTCACCGGATCAATCTGACTCCGATACATGGAGTCCGTCGCACGCCAGACGGTTCCCGCCATACGTCGAGCGGTCCCTCCGATTGCCGGGGCGTCGCCCGCTCCTCATGATTGGGCATGCGCACCTCACGCGTGGTGGCGCTCGCGCTCGTCGTCGGCACGCTGTTCACCGCGCAGGCGATCTTGCTCGACCTCGCCGCCGGGCGAAAGGTCGATGTCGCGCAGCGCGTCGCGATCGCGTTGTTGTTCTGGGTCGTCTGGGCGTTCTTGACGCCCGTCGTGCTCGCGGCGCTCCGCCGCTGGCCCCGCTCTCTGGTGGTGCACGTGGGGCTCGCGCCAATCTTGGCCGCCGCCCAGACCGTGATCACGCTGTCTCTGAACTCGCTCTATGCGCACGTGCCGCTCGCACCGCTCCTGGGCTCACCGGTGGTCGGTTGGGGTGTGTTCACCGGCGTCTTCTACTACGGCTTGGTGGCCGTCCTGTACACGGCGCTCCGCTTTCGCAGCGAGCTGACGCGAGCCAAGCTCGATGTCCTGCGCTCGCAGCTCCGGCCGCATTTTCTCTTTAACACCCTGAACGCCATCTCCGGCCTCGTCGCCGAGGATACCGAAGCGCATCGCATGCTGTTGCGCCTCTCGACGTTGCTCCGGCGGAGCCTCGACGAGCAATCACATGAGGTCACGCTTCAGCAAGAGCTCGCGTTTTTGAACGATTATCTCGACATCCAGCGCGTGCGATTCGGCGATCGTCTCTCCGTCCAGCTCACCGTCGATCCGACGATTCTCCACACCCAGGTGCCGGTATTTCTGTTACAGCCGCTGCTCGAGAACGCGATCGAGCATGGCGGGTCCACTGATGGCTGCACGACGATCGTCCTCGCCGCGTCTCGAGACGATGATACGCTGCGGATCGTGCTCGAAGACCGTGGCCCCGGCGTTTCAATTCCGCGCGAAGGCGTTGGCTTAGGCAACACGCGCGAGCGGTTATTGCATCTCTATGGCCCAAGAGCATCGGTGACACTCGGGACGGTGGAGCGAGGCGCCCGCGTCGAGCTCCGCCTGCCAATAAATGAAAATTCTCGTCGTTGACGACGAGCCGCTGGCGCGGCAGGTGATCCGCCGTTCCCTCGCGCGGATCCCCGGCATGTCGTGTGTGGGCGAGTGCGCGACGCGCGAAGAAGCGATCACCGCCATCGTCCAGCAGCGTCCCGATGTGGTGCTGCTGGATATTCGGCTGGGCCGCGTGAGCGCGTTCGATATCATCGCGGAAATCGGCGCCGACGCGATGCCGCTGGTCATCTTCGTGACCGCGTATGATCGACACGCCATCCAAGCGTTCGAGGTTCAGGCGCTCGACTACGTGCTCAAGCCCGTCGACACGGCCCGACTCAACGAAGCGCTGCAGCGGGCGGCCGCCCAGTTGTCCCTCAAACGCGGGGTGTCCCCAGAGAGCCCGCCGGCGCGAGAGGATCGGCTCATCGTCCGGGACGGCGAGCGCCTCGCTTTTCTGGATCCCGATCACGTCGAGTGGATCGAGAGCGCTGGCGACTACGCGCGCGTCCACAGCGGCCCGCGCTCGTACTTGATGCGCAGCACCTTGGACCGCCTGGAGAGCCGACTCGCCAAAGGCGGCAATTTCATCCGGGTCCGCCGCTCGGCCCTCATCAACGTGCGCGCCGTCCTGACGCTCGAGCGTTACGCCAAGGGCATGTTCGTCATCCATCTTCGCGGCGGCGCGAAAGTCATCTCGAGCCGCTATCACCAGAACGCGCTGCGCCGCCTCCTGGGAACTCAATAGTCGAGACCGGTACTTTTACCCGATGTCCGTCAGCGCCCTGCCACTTCCCGCCGATCGCTACGCGAACAAGTGGCCGATCGCCTTCGCGGTCACGTTGGGCGCGGTCATTGAGCTCATCGACACCAGTATTATCAATGTCGCGCTGCCGCACATCAGCGCGAACCTCGGTGCGACCATCGAGGAAGTGACGTGGGTGTCGGTTGGCTACATCCTGGCGGCGGTGATCGTGCTGCCCATGACCGGATGGCTGTCCGCGTTCTTTGGCCGCACACGCTATTACATCGGCTCGATCATCCTGTTCACGATCGCGAGCTTCCTCTGCGGCGCGTCACGCTCGCTCGAGGTGCTCGTGCTCTGTCGCATCATCCAGGGGATCGGGGGCGGGGCGCTCATCGCGACCTCACAGGCGATCCTGTACGAGAGCTTCCCGCCCGACGAACAGACGCTCGCCGCGGCGATCTTCGGCATCGGCATGATGATCGGCCCGGCGATCGGACCGACGCTCGGCGGCATCATCGTCGATCGCTACGACTGGCCGTGGATTTTCTATATCAACATCCCGATCGGCTTCGTCGCGACGATCATGATCCTCACGTTCGTGAAAGATCCCGTACACGAACACAAAGCGGGCCGGTTCGATTTTGTCGGCTTTGCATTGCTCGCGGCGGGCCTCGGTTGCCTGCAATTCGTTCTCGAGCGCGGCGAGCATTACGATTGGTTCGAATCGGACCTGATTCGCTGGCTGACGGGCCTGGCGATCGTGATGCTGTCGGTCTTGATCTGGTGGGAGCTGCACATCGAGCAGCCCATGATCAATCTCCGACTGCTCAAACATCGCAGTCTTGCCGCGGGTTGCCTCGCGATGGGTGCTGTCGGATTGGCGCTGTACGGCAGCATCTTCGCCGTCCCGCTGCTCACCCAGAATCTGCTCGGCTACGACGCGGCCACGACAGGATGGGTTCTATTTCCAGGAGCAGTGGGGAGTGCCATCGGCATGTTCGGCATTACCCGGCTGCCAAAGAGCATCGACCGTCGCATGATCGCCGCCACCGGTGCCTTGATCCTGGTCGTCGCCATGTTCATGCACGGTCAGTTCACCACTATGACCGGGAGGCAGCAGCTCTTCTGGCCGATCGTGTTACGAGGCGTCGGGGCCGGTCTCATGTTCGTGCCCTTAGCGGCCTCGACCGTAGCGGGGCTCAAGGGCCCGGACATGGCCCAGGGCAGCGCCATGTTCAACTTGGCGAGGCAGTTGGGCGGAAGCTTCGGCCTGGCCTGGCTGGCGACGCAACTGACAACGGCAACGGCAGTTAACCGAGCCAACCTCGTCACGTATATCAACTCGACGAACCCGGAGGTCCAGAGGCGTCTGGCCATGTTGACCGCCGCGATGCGGACCCGGGTCGGAGATCCTGTTCTGGCCGCGCAGCAAGCGCGAGCGATTCTCGATCGGATGGTCCAAGCGCAAGCGCTCATACTGACCTACGACCAACTTTTCCGGATCGTCGGCGTCGTCATCTTCTGTTGCCTGCCACTCATCTTCCTCCAGAAAAAGCCCTCCGGCGGCGCACCCAGCGATTTGCATTAACGCTGGTCGCACTCGCCATCCTCGTTGCCACCGTTGTCGTCGTGGCAAACCACGCCGAGACGCAGTGGCTGAGATCGATGCGCCACGGCATCTCGGTCGTGCGCCATACCGCCGGTCGCGGCGCCGCGCGCGTCGCGTTCGTGGTTGTGTATACGGTCCTCTTGACCATCGGCTTGCCCGGCGGACCGTTAATGATTCTCGGTGGGGCCGCGTTCGGTCCTATCACCGGGTCGATTTTGAACCTGACCAGTATCACCCTCGGTGCCGCCGGTGGGTATTGGCTCGCGAGAACCCTGGGTCATCGCATCCCGCGCCGCGCGCTGCACGTCGAGCCGCCGCACAATGTGACGACACTGATCTCGCTGCAGATCAACCCCTTGGTACCGAACAGCATCTTGAACCTCGCCGCGGGTCTCGCCCGAGTCGATTTTCGGACTTATATGATCAGCGTCGTGGTCGGGAACGTCGCGCCCACGATCGCCTATAGCTATTTCGCGGGCACACTCCTGTCCGCGGGTGGTACCAGTGGCGGGGTTGGACGGGAATTGTGGATCGCGGCGATTGTACTGGCGGTAATCTTGCTCGCGCCGATATTTGCCGGGAGATGGCGAACAACCTGACCCAGACGACCGTCGAGCACTTCGTGTTCTTCGAGGCGTTGGGCGCGATCGTCGATCGCACCGAACGCGGCGGACTCTCCGCGGAGGACGCCGAGGCGGTCCCGGAGTACCGGCTGGTACTCGCGGGGCTGCTGACGTTGCGCCTCGTCGATGGCTGGGTGGCGGCCGTGGCCGAGGGCGGCGAGGCGCCCAGTCTCAAGCACATCGCGAGCGCACAGCGCGCGGTGCAGGCGTGCGAGGTCAGTCCGGTCCGGAACGCGCTCGAGGCGCTCGTGACCGCCATGACCGAGTCATGGGGCGTGGCCTCGTCGCAGGTCGGCGCACAGGCATTCGCGTATGCGCGACTCCTGCAGGATGATTCGGCCTGGGCCATCGCGGCCGATACCTATCAGTCGGTCGTTGCCTGTTCCGACGCGTCGCACGACGCGGGCCTCGTGCCGGTCGCATTGCTGAATATGGCCGCGTGTCTCCGGGCATGCGGTCGCCTGACCGACGCGGAGCGGGCCTATGCGCGCGCGTTCGAGGCGGCGACCGCGGCCGGCGATACCTATCACGCGCTCTTGAGTCGCATCGGCGCCGCCAACGCCACCGCCAATCGCGGCAACCTGCCGCGCGCCGAGGCGTTGCTCGATGAGATCATCCGGGAGACCGGGCCGCTCGTGAGCGGCGCGCCCGCGTTGATGGATGTGATGGCGCGCGCCAAGCACGATCGTGGCGTCGTCGTCGTCGATCGCGGTGACCCCGCGCGGGCGGCGGACGACTTCTTCGATGCGTTCGAGGCGTACACGGAGCCCAAGCGCCGGACGCGTGCGCTCGTCGATCTCGCGAACGCGCTCACCGCGCTCGGCGCCCACGCCGCGGCGCGCGATGCATTCCACCTGAGTCTTGGGGCGACCACCGATCGCGAAGTGCGGTGGGTGGTGAGCATCAACTTGCTCGAGCTCGCGCAGCTCGATGGCGAGGAGACGGTGTTCGAGCGGTGGCGCCGCGACCTCGGCGACGCCGATCTCCCGCCGCGTCTCCGCGCGTACTACCTCCTCTATTCCGGCTTCGGCCTGTATCGGTTCGGGCGCACCGAGAGCGCACGCGCGGCGCTGGCCGGCGCGCTCGTCATCGCCGAGCGTTGCGAGATGGGCGAAGTCGTGATGCGCGCCGACAGCGCGCTGTCGGCGATCGATCGCAACGAACGGTTGCCGGTGACGGGTGTGAGCGCCCCCAGCGCGCCTGGGGTGGCTCGAATCGTCGACCGGCTCCGTGTGATGCGCGCGCGGCAGCCGACTACTGCGTGACCACCAGCGTGCCGTGCATGTACGTGTGAATCGAGCAGTGCCACGTATACGTGCCCGGCGTCGTCGGCGTGCCATCCGTCACCACGGCGTTCATGACACCAGTGGCATTGCCGTTGGTGAAGCCGAGGTTGGGCAACCCACCCGCGGCGTCCCAGGTCACGGTGTGCGCGACGTCGTCGAACTTGAAGGCGACCGGGGTGCCCACCGCCACCGTGTCGGGCGTCGGGTTGAAGAAGAACGTGCAAGAGGTGGTGCTGCCACCACCGTAGCCGCCGCCACTCGTCGTGCATCCGAGCGCGCTGCCAACTGCTTCGATCTGTGCATTGTGCCCGCCCATTGGTGCGTTGGCCGCCGGCGCGGTGCTCGAACTGCAAGCTGCGGCGGCCAGCACGCCTGTGACCGCGGCGGCGATCGCGTAGACTTTCACTCGTTTCCCTCGTTGAAGAAGACGATAGCAACGTAGACCGAGGGGTATCGACGCCACCCCGATGTTGGGGTGAATATCCACTGCTATGGGGTGTATGTTGAGGGCCATGGAATCCAGACGGCAGTTCGTGCTCAGTGGGATCGCCGCCGGTGCAACCGCGCTGTTGCGAAACGCGCCATCCCCCTCGCATGCGCAGGACAATTTCGATCTCGCCGAGTTGACGGTGGCCGACCTGCAAGCGGGCATGCAGTCCGGTCGCTGGACCGCGCGGAGCATCGCCGAGCACTATCTGGCGCGCATTGATCAAGTCGACAAACAGACGCGCGCGGTGCTCGAGACCAACCCGGATGCGTTGCACATCGCGGATACGCTCGATGCGGAGCGCAAGACAAAAGGCCCGCGCGGTCCGCTCCACGGTATTCCCGTGCTGATCAAGGACAACATCGCGACCGCTGATCGCATGCAGACGACCGCTGGGTCTCTGGCACTCGTCGGCAGTCTGGTGCCACGCGATGCGTTTATCGTCACCCGCTTGCGTGCCGCAGGCGCGGTCATCCTCGGCAAAACGAACTTGAGCGAGTGGGCGAATTTCCGTTCCACGCACTCGTCGAGCGGCTGGAGCGGTCGTGGGGGTCAAACGCGAAACCCCTATGCGCTCGATCGTACGCCGTCCGGCTCGAGCTCTGGCTCAGGCGTCGCGGCCGCCGCGAATCTCGCCGCGCTCACGATCGGCACCGAGACCGATGGCTCGATCTTGTCGCCCGCTTCGTGCAACTCGTGCGTGGGGGTCAAGCCGACGATTGGCCTCGTGTCCCGTGCAGGCATTGTTCCGATCTCGCACAACCAAGACACCGCCGGCCCCATTGTCCGCTCGGTTCGTGATGCCGCGGTACTCCTCACGGTGCTCGCCGGCGTTGATCCGAGAGACAAGGCGACGAAGCCCAAGGGCGTCGACTACACCGCTGGTCTCGATGCCAACGCGCTCCGTGGCGCGCGAATTGGAGTCGCGCGCAAGCACTACTTCGGGTACAGCTGGATCACCGACAAAATCGTGAACGAAGCGATTGATGCGATGAAACGCCTGGGCGCGATCATCATCGACCCCGCGGAGATCGAAACAGCCGGCAAGTATGACGAAGCCGAGCTCGAAGTCTTGTTGTACGACTTCAAAGCCGATCTCAACGCGTATTTGGCCGACCTGGGTCCGGGTGCACAGGTTCGCACGCTCGCCGACGTGATCGCGTTCAACGAAGCGCACGCGGACACGGAGATGCCGTACTTCCGGCAAGAGCAGATGGTGGCGGCGCAAGCCAAGGGCCCGCTGACGAGCCCCAAGTATCTCGCGGCCCTCGCCAAGTGCCACCAGATGGCGCGCACCGATGGCATCGATCACACCATGACCCTCCACCGGCTCGACGCGATCGTCGCGCCGACTGGCGGCCCGGCGTCGCCGATCGACCTCGTCGACGGCGATGGCGGTAGCGGTGGGTCGAGCACGACGCCGACGGCGGTCTCGGGCTATCCCGCCGTCACGGTGCCGGCCGGCTACGCCTTCGGTCTGCCGGTTGGGGTCTCGTTTATGGGGCGGCCATTTTCTGAGGCAAAGCTGCTATCGCTCGCCTACGCGTTCGAGCAAGAGACCAAAGTGCGCCGCCCACCCGAGTTCAAGCCAACGGTCTCGTTCGCGTAGGAACCTCTGTTCTCGTCGTCGTACATGTAACGCGATGACGAGCAGCATAACGGCCAACGATCACGTGTTTGGACCGGCGGACGCGCCGGTCACTCTTTTGATGTATGGCAACTACGAGTGCCTGCATTGCCGGCGGGTGTATCCAGAAGTTGCCGCCATCCGCGCCGACCTCGGCGACGAGTTGCGCTTCGTGTATCGACACTTCGCACTGACCGCGGATTTTCCGCACGCGGAGTTGGCGGCGGAAGCGGCCGAAGCAGCGGGAGCCCAAGGGCGATTCTGGGAGATGCACGAGGCGTTGTCGCTCCGTGCTCCGTCACTCGAACGCGAGGCGTTACTCGCCGAAGCCGATCGCCTGCACCTGGATGTCGCCCGTCTCGCCGCTGATCTCGATGCGCACACATACCGTGCGCTCGTCCGTGAGAAGACGAGTAGTGCGCTGGCGTCAGGCGTGCGCAGCACGCCGACGTTCTTTGTCAATGACAGTCACGTCGAGGACCCCTGGGACCTCGACGGCCTCCGCGCCGCGTTACAGCGCGGCTAACGCGAGCGATCTGACGTGCGGCAGTCCGGCGCGTTCCGCGGCGCCGATGGTCTCGGTAATGATCGCGCGTGCCTCGCCGACACGGCCGCGACGCGATGCGACGCTCGCTTCGGCGATCCGCATTCTCAGCTCGCCAACGACGTCGCCTCGGCGCAGCGCCAACGCCTGGGCCTCGCGAAAGCTCTGCGTGGCTTCGTCGAAGCGACCGAGCGCTCGCAGGGCTTCGCCGCTTCGTTCGTACGCTTCGGCGGCGAGCGCCGCATGCAGCGGAAGCTCGAGCTGCGCCAGCAGCGTCTCGTAGACATCGACCGCCAGCGCCCACTCGGCCACTTCATGCAACCGAGCCGCGTAGGTGTGCAAGGCGTCAATGACGCGTTGGCGACGCAGTCGCCACGCGCTGCCGACGGCCGAGAACAGCGCGATGAGCGCGGGGTACAACGGCGACTCGCGATCGACATCGGAGACGGCATGTCGCACCCGACGGAGCTCACGCCAACTCGGCCGACGGCCGGACACACGCCGGTCGGCGAGTCGAATCGTGACGAGCCCCGCCGACGTCGCTCTCCAATCTGCGCTGTCCGGCGTACATCGGCTCAACACTTGAAAGAACGGGATGTGTAATGTGGACATATCTTATTAAAGACGCATATCTGGTGCGCGTGCTCCATGTCTTACCGAGCAGGGATCGCGCCCTACGCGCGACGCCCGTAGATTTCTGTCGATGAAGCAACGCGTGGTCGTCACTGGCATGGGCGCGCTCACGCCGATCGGAAACACGGTCGGCGAGTTTTGGTCCGCGGCCCTACGCGGTGAAAGCGGTGCCACTCCTATTACGCGGTTCGACGCATCGGCGTTCGATACGCGCTTCGCTGCCGATGTCAAAGGCTTCGATCCGCTCGAGTTCCTCGATCGCAAGCTCGCGAAGCGACTCGATCCCTTCTGTCAGTACGCGATCGTCGCGGCCGATGAGGCCCTACGAGACGCCGGCATCTCGCCCGCGTCGCTCTCAACCGAGGCCAAGTCTCGCATTGGCGTGATCTTTGGCAGCGGCATCGGCGGGATACAGACGCTGCAGGCGCAATCGGCCGAGTTCCAGAAACACGGCCCCAACCGGTTATCGCCGTTCTTCGTTCCGATGATGATCTCGGACATGGCGGCTGGCATCATCTCGATCCGTCACGGCTTCACCGGACCGAACCATTGCGTCGTGTCCGCCTGCGCGACGGGTAATCACAACATCGGTGATGGTCTCGCGGCCATCCGCGCAGGGGATGCCGATATCGTGTTGTGTGGCGGCAGCGAGGCCGTGATCTGCGAGCTCGGCGTCGGTGGGTTCTGCGCGATGCGCGCGATGTCCACGCGAAACGACTGCCCGCAGATGGCGAGCCGGCCGTTCGACAAAGATCGCGACGGGTTTGTCATGGGCGAGGGCGCGGCCGCGCTCGTGCTCGAATCCCTCGAGCACGCCGAGAGACGCGGCGCGCGCATCTACGCCGAGCTGCTGTCCGTGGGCTCGTCAGCCGACGCGTATCACATGACGGCGCCACACCCGGAAGGGCTTGGCGCGCGCCTGGCCATGGCCGCCGCACTGCGCGATGGCGGGATCGCGCTCGACGACGTCGATACCATCAACATGCACGCGACCTCGACGCCACTCGGTGACGAGTCGGAGTCGCGCGCGATCAGAACGCTGTTCGGTGACAAGGCGGACCGGATCACGGCGACATCGACCAAGAGCATGACGGGCCATATGCTCGGCGCGGCGGGCGCTGCCGAGGCGATTCTGTCGATCCTGAGCATCGTGCACGGCGTCGTGCCGCCCACGATCAACGTGCGGCAGCCCGACCCGGCGTGCGATCTCAGCTACGCGTTCAACACGCCGGTCGAGCGCCCCATCCGCGTCGCGCTCAGCAACGCCTTCGGATTCGGCGGCCACAACACGACGGCGGCGTTCCGAGCGCTATAGGATGTGGACCCGGCTCGCGCGCGCCATGCGGCGCGAGTCGGAACGCATTGCGATCGTCCAAGGGCTGCGCGCCGCGGTAGCCACCGTCGGGCCGCTCATCACCGGCGACCTGCTCGGCACGCCCGCCGCGTTCTCGTTCTCGGCGCTCGGCGGCTTCCAGACCACGCTCGTCGACCCCGGCGGCCCCTACCGCCTGCGCGCGGCCGCCATGCTCGCCGTGATCCTCGGCGGCGGCGCGGCCTGCGCGATCGGCTCCGCCGCGGGCCAGTGGTTCTGGGTTTCGATTCCATTGACGTTCGCGGCCGCCGTGCTGAGTGGGCTCGTCCGCGCCTATGGCAGCGCCGGCGCCTCGGTCGGGCTCATCAACCTCGTGGTCTATCTCATCGCGCTGGCCTCGCCGCTCGGACCGCGCGCCGACAGTCTGCATCGCGGGATGCTGTTCGCCGCCGGCGGTGTCGGCGCGATGGCGCTGGCGTTACTCCTGTGGCCGTTCCAGCCTCTCCGCCCCGCGCGGCGCGCGATCGCCTCGGTGTGGCGCATGCTCGGCGCGCGTGCCATCACGGACGCCGAGCGGTTGCCCGCCGCGGATCACGGGAGCAGTGCGTGGTACGCGCGCGAGGTTTCGTCGACCGCCGCCATTCGCGCCGAGATCGAGACCGCCGCGCAGGAGATGGCCGCGATTCGGGGCGCGCGCGATGGCGCGAGCGCGCGCGGCGAGGCGCTCCTGGCGACGCTCGCGGCCGCCGATCGGACGTTCGGCGTGATGGTCGGTGTGCCCGAAGCGCTCGAAGCCATGCACGAAACCGGCGACACGCCGGCGGCCCAAGAGGCGGCGAGGGCGTTGCGCGCGGCCGCGGACGACGCCGAGTCCATCGCGCGCGTGGTCATGGGGCAACCCGCTGGCAACGACCCGTCGATGCCGATAGGAGCAACCGCGGTCCTGGGTCGCTTGCGCGATGAGCTCACGGTCGCGCGGCAAGTTGCTGACGGCATCGATACGTCGATCACCGGCGGCGCACAGGTCGGCCCGCCTCGGCGAGAGCCCAAAGAGAATCCGTTGGGGCCGATGCTCGCCGCCCTCGGTCCACGGTCGCTGGTCGCGCGGCACGCGCTGCGACTAGCCGTCGGGGTGACGGCCGCGCACATCCTGAGCACGATGCTCGGACTCCGGCGCGGCTACTGGATGTCGGTGACGACGGCCGCGATCCTCCAGCCGTATGCGGGGGCCACGGCGCACCGGGCCTTGCAGCGGGTGATCGGGACCGTGATCGGCGGGCTGGTGGCCGGTGTGCTGACCTGGGCGGTGCACGGCACGGTCGCCGTCGCCATCGTGCTGACGCTCCTCTGCGTGTTGACGCTGGCCGTGCGACCGATTGGCTATGGCTATTTCACGCTCTTTTTGACGCCGCTGTTCGTGATCATCGCCGAAGGCACGCGGAGCGAGCCGCACCTGATATTCGCGCGACTCCTGAACACGGTGCTCGGCGGCGCATTGGCGTTCGCCGCCGGCGCGCTCCTCTGGCCGGACTGGGAAGGCGATACGCTGAACGACGTGATCGCTACCGCGGTGGACGCGGTGCGGAAGTACATCCGCGCGGTGCTCACCGGCACGGACGCCGCGCACACCGCGCGGCGCGCCGCGGGGTTGGCGAACAGCAACGCCGAAGTCGTGTTGCAGCGCGTGCTGGCCGATGGACGCCGGTCGGACGCGCTCGCCGCGGCGGGGTTAGGTCTCGTGACGTTCCTGCGCCGGCTCACCCACACGACGAGCGCCCTCGAGTCGCTCGGAGCCGGCCCCATCCCGGAGATGGCGGCCGCCGCGGATGACGCGCTCGCGGCGCTCGCGCAGTCATTGCGTGCGTGCAAGCCTCCTGGTCCGCCGCCGGATCTCACGGCGCAAGTGCCACGGGACACACGGTCGCCGGCGGTGGCCGAGCTATTGGGCTATCTGGCGCGGCAGATCGAGGTGCTCTATGTCAGCGCAGAAAGCGCTCTGCCAGCTGCTCCAGACGCTCATCATGCTCAGCCTGCGCCCGCATGAGGATGCGCTCGACATACGGCCGGAGCTTGCGCTCGCCCCAGTAGTACCCGGTCGCCATCTCGGCGCTGCCGGTCTCACCGTCCCGCGCGGCTTCGAGCAGCGCGACCGCCGCGGCTTCGTCGAACGACGGGTCCTCGCGCGGCGGAAGATCAAACCGGCGGCCCGGGTTGCCCCAATGCCCGCCGGCGTCGTCATCGACAAATGCGCGCGACATAGTCTACAACGGTACAATCTGGGAGCGAATGGTCTGCGTGCTCGCGGGGCCATCACCCGTGTCGGGGAACGACTCTACGAGTCGCATGATCTGCGTGACCTTCGATCCGAGATACACGCCGGTCACACTCACATATTGCACGCCGCGGATGGTGCCGTCGCCCGCGACGCGCAGCACTTTCCCGCCCTCGGTGCCCTGGCCGCTCAGCGCGATGCTGCCGGTCCGCTCGATCCGCCACGCGCGCTGGCCGGCATAGGTCGTATCGCCAGTCACCTTCGACATCACGATCCGCTGCGTCGACACGGAGTCGAACGGCCCGCGTTTGCCGGACCGCTCCTTGGACGTATCGGCCCACGCCGTGCCGGCCCCAACCGACGCCCGGAGCGCCGGCAGAAAATACTTAAATCCCCCGTACAAGCCGCGCAGGTTTCCGTCGGCGCTGGCCGGTGGGTCGAACGCGTAGATCTGCCCGGTTGGTGAAACCATGCCAGTGAGCTTCACGCCTTTGGCCCACGACAGATCCTGTTTCGGCGCATCAAGTGCCGATTCTTGATCGATCGAATCAATCGTGACCGTGAGCGCGAGCGTGTCGCGCGACTGCTGCGTGAGGTGGACCGTCACGACCTGTTTCGTCGTGTAGTCGAATTCGGCGGGCGCCCGGCCGCCGTTCTGATCGCGCTGATTCTGCGTGGCGATCTCGATGCGATATCGTTGTGTCCCAGGCGTGTACGCGAATGTCTGGGCGCTCAGTGGCGCCGCACAGACAAGCAATATGAGCCAGCGCATGCTTACAACTTAATCGCGTCCCGGCGGCGTCGCTGTCATGACTCGCACCACCGGCATGCCGCCGATGTCTTGCAGCGGGAAGTAGATCAAGTGTGTTCGCGGGTCCACCGCCACGGTGTGCGCGTGCGGTAACGCAAAGTCGCCATCGCGGACCAGGTGCATGCCGTCACGCGCCGAGACTTCGGTGAACGCGGAGACCGTCCCCGACTCCGTCCCGACGTACAGTCGCCCCCACGCGGGATCGAACGCCAGCACATCGGGCTCGGCGCCGACGCTGTAGGTGGCGATGACGCGATCGGAGGTGAGATCCAGCACGGCGATGCGCGCGTTGGTTTCGCCGGCTACGAACGCCACGCGCCGAGCCGCATCGAGCGCGATCCCGTGTGGCCGCTGAATGCCCGGCACCGGCACGCGCTTGACGATGCGATTGGTCTCCGGGTCGATCACCGCGATCTCGTTGGTCTCGTGCACCGCGACGAGGATGCACGCGGTCACGGGGTCGTAGACGGTGTTGCCCGCCTCGCCGCCCACGGGGATGCGCGTCACCAGCGTGTCGGCGAACACGTCGATCACGGCATCGGCGCCACCGTGCTCGTCCGACACGAAGATGCGGCGCACATTCGGCGCGTACGCGATGCCATCCGGATAATCGATGCCGCCGATGCGAGCCAACACGCTATCGTTGCGCATGTCGACGACCGCGACTTGCTGGCGTCCGGTCACCGACGCATACACCCGCCCGAGCTCGGGGACGGCCCACACGCCATGCACTTCCGTGAATCCGCCGAGGTCGGCGACCACACGCTGATCTTTCACGTCGATGATGAGCAGCGTGCCCGCGTCCATGTGGGCGACGTACAGGCGATTCGTGGTCGTATCGAGGCTCTGATAGTCGAACCGCACCGCTGGTCCGGGCACCGGAATCTCGGCGACCGTCTTGAGCAAAAAAGCGCCGCGGCCTGGACCAGGCGGCGGCGCAATGGCCACTGCTGCTGGCTTAGGCTGGCACGGCGGGAAAGCGAACAGCAGCAGGGGCAGGAGCGTGGTCAGTCTCCGACGCGCCAGCGCGCGATGAGTGCCGAGTAGAGCCGGCCAGCGATCGGACCCGGGCGGCCATCGCCCACGAGACGGCCGTCGATCGTCACGACCGGCATCACGTCGTTCGTCGTCCCCGTCAGAAAACACTCGCTCAGGCGGGCCATGTCATCGACGAGCATCGGCTCCTCCCGGACGGCCATTCCCAACTCGTTCGCCAACTCCAGCACCACCTCACGAGTAATGCCCGGGAGGATGTAGTTGGTCCTTGGATGCGTTCTGATGATGCCATCAATCACGCCAAACACGTTGGTCGCCGCGCCCTCCATCACCACCCCATCCCGCTGGAGTATGGCCTCATGTGCGCCAGCCACGATGGCTTTCTGCTTGGCCAACACATTGGGCAACAGGTTGACGGTCTTGAGATCACACCGTGCCCAACGCTGATCGGGCAGTAGAATAGTACCCACGCCGCTTGCCCGTTTCTCGTGAAGCGCCGTAAACGGACTCGCGCTCGCGTACACAGTCACCGGAGTACCGGCCGGCGGAAATTGATGCGTGCGAGGCGACGCCGCGCCACGCGTGACTTGCCAGTACACCGTTGCCTCGCCGCGGGCGAGACCGTTGTCGCGGAGAAGACGGAGCGAAATCGCGGGCAATTCGGCCGGTGAGTAGGCGAGATCCAACCCGGCCAAGCTGCGCTCCAATCGACGGACGTGCCGGTCGACTTCGAGCAACACCCCATCTCGCGAGCGCGTAACTTCATAGACGCCGTCGCCGAACACGAACCCACGGTCGTCGACGGAGACGACCGCCTCGTCGCGGTCGAGAAACTGGCCATTCACATATACGATTCCAGTCATATGCTGAAGTATATCGTAATTGCCTTGCTGCAGATCACTGAAGGAACGACGACGGTCGGATCCGTCAAGATCCATTACTTGCAGTCCGGACCGACCAAGTCGGACCACGCGTTGGTTCTGATCCCAGGTTGGCGCCTGCCAGCATATCTCTGGACGGAGCAGCTGACACACTTCGGGGCGACCGAGCGCGTGATCGCGATTGATCCGCGGTCACAGGGCCCGTCGACGAAGATGACCGAGGGCAACACTCCCGAAGTCCGCGCCGCCGATCTCCACGGTCTGCTCGCGAACCTCGGCGTGGCCCACGCGACCCTCGTCGGTTGGTCGCAGGGCGCGCAGGATGTCGCGGCCTACTTGGCCGAATTTGGCACGTCGACGGTCGATGCGGTGGTCCTGGTCGACAGTCCGGTGTCGTGGGGCCCGGCTGAAGTCGACGCGCACCCGGCGTTCTCGAAAATTCTCCTATCAAGCATATCGACATACGCTCGCTCCCCGGTCGAGTACTCGCGGGGCATGGTGCGCTCGATATTCGTGCAGCCGCATCCCGATCTCGACATAGACAAGATCGTGCAGTCGACGATGCAAACCCCGCCAGATATCGGCGTCGCGATGCTCACCCAGGATATTTTCGGCGCGATCGCCGCCCGGCGCTCCGCGCGCTCGACAAGCCGGCATTGATCCTGGCCGCGGGAAAATCACCGCTGCTCGATGTGCAGAAAGAAGAGGCCGCGACGATACCGGGATCGCAATTCGTGGTGATCGAGAACGCGGGCCACGCAATCATGGTCGACCAACCCGCGCAGTTCGACAGCGTCCTCGCCGCGTTTCAGTCCGCGGGCAAGACCAAATGATCAAACGCTTCGTACCCGCGCAACGGCTCGAGCGCGCGATCAGCGTGCAGGGTGAGATCGTACGGCTTCCCCTGCGTAAACGCGGCGCGTAACAACTCGACCGCCGCGGGCCGCTCGCCGAGTTGCGCCGCGATGCGCGCTCTCTGGTACGTGTTGCGTCCGAACAAGTACGGGCGCTGAATCGCGGCGAGCTGCGCCGAGTATCGCTCCGCCGCTGCCCGGTCGCCCTTTCGGGCCGCGGCCACACCCAGCCCTCCGAGGGCGTCGATGTCCCCAATCGAGACCCAGATGGACTCGGCCGCGGCCGGCTGACCAGCGGCGTCGTACGCCTCGGCCAATCCACTCTTGTCAGATTGCGTCTGGAACCAGCGCACGGCCCGCGCGTAGAGCGCTTGGTCAGGGTGTCCATGCGCCCGGAGCTCGTCGGCCGCAATCAGCATGAGACGACCGGTGTTCATGGTGTCGCTCGGGACCCAGGGCAATGTCTCATCGAGACGCGCCGAGACGTCCACTGACCGTCCAATGGCCGCGAGGGCGCGGACTTCCGCGGCCATCGTCCGCCAGCCGTTCGGAAACCGGTCGCGTCCTTCCTTCGCGATCGCCAGCTCGGCGCGGTGATCCCCGAGCATGTGATCGGCGGCCGCCGGCAACATCCAGTACCCGTCCCATCCTTTCATCCACCCGCGATTCGCGTCGACGCCTTTGAGCGCCGCGAGCGCGTGATGGGGATGGTCGAGCATGAGCTCGAAATAGCCGACATCGAGCAACCCCTCGCTGCCCGGCGCCGCGTCGACCATCTCGTGCGACGTGCGCACGGCCGCCGCCCAGTCGCCATGGATCTGCGCGATCGAGTTGTCGAGAAAGAATCGATCGAACGGCGCGAGCTCGCGCCGGTGCGTGGCGAGCCGCGTGATCAGCGAGTCGGCGCTCGCGTACTGGTGCATCGTGAGGTACGCGTCGATCGTCCACAACACGGGCTGCGCGTAGGTCGAGTCGAGCGCGGCCGAGCGCAGGTAATGCGCGATCGCCTCCCGCTTTTGGCCACGGATCTGGAAATCGAGCCCTTGCTCGAACTCCTGGTAGGCCTCGTACGTTGGCGGCGACGTCGCGCGCTGGATCTCCTCGCTGAGGCGCGGATTGTACAAGAGGGCCAGCGCCCCGGTGACGTGCTCGCGCAGCCGGTCGACCGCGACGAGTGGCGCGCGAACGGGTCCGCTCACGGGATCGACGCTCCGCAACAGCCGCCCCACGCGCGCGTCCGAGATCTGCGCTTGAAATCGGAGCGAGTCGCCGTCGCGATAGAAGCTGCCCCAGACGATCGTCCCGGCGCCGGTCTGTTCGGCGAGTGCTCGCATTCCCGCGGGCCCGGCGCGGACCGGCGTTCTCGCGGCGAGCATGGCGGTTCGCGCATCGACGACGTCGACGAGCCCAGTCTCCGCGAGGCGCTGCGTCACCCAATCGGCCGCCATCAGCCCGACCGGGTTGAATGCCGTGTCGCCCGTGTTGTTGTCGAACGGCGCCACGAGCACGCGGGTCGGCACCAACGTCGGCCCGCGCATGGCGCGCCACTCGGTGATGGCGTGCACTCCCACGGCGACGATGACCAGGCACGCAACGAAGGCGATGATGATGCCACGTCGCTTGGGCAGCTCGGACTTTGGTGCGGCCGCTTGCGGCACACTCGGTCGCCGAATGGCGGCTGGCGTGCGGCGCCGCTGAGGCGCGATCGGAATCGCCTGCTCCGGCGAATCGCGGAGTTTCGTCGCATACGCCGTCACCGAGGCATCCGGCGCGGCGTCGAGCTCTTGCCGGACCAACGTCTCGTACACGCGGGCGTGCTGCAGCGCACCCGCGCGATCCCCGGAGGCGGCCAGCGCGTGCATGAGCTCGAGCGCCACGCCCGCGTCGAGCGGATCGGCTGACGCGAGCCGTCGACACCAGCCGGCTTCCGCGCGCGGATCCCCGCGATCATGTGCGTCAGCCGCCAGCGTCCGCAGCGCTTTACGATACCGCTCGGCGAGATGCGACCGCTGTCCCTCGGTCCAGCGCTCGAACTCCGGCGCGTCGCTCACGTAGAACCCGTCGAGAAACGGCCCCCGATAGATCGCGACCGCGCGCTCGTGCTCCTTCCGCTCCAGCGCCTGCTCGAACTCCGCCAAGTCGCTGGTGATCGCTTCGGGGTTGAGCCGAAGCTCGGTCGTCCCGAGCACGAGATCGTCGCGGCCGAGATCGCGCCGCAGCGAGTACACGGTTTGCGCCAATACGCGGCGGGCTTTCTCGTCGTCGCTGTCCGGCCACAGCTGGTTGATCAACTTCGCGCGCGCGACGCCGCGGTCACCGGCGGCAGCGAGGATGGCGAGCACGGCCAGCGGACGCCGTTGCCCGGCGGCGCCGCCGTCGCGGTCGATGGAGAGACCGCCGAACGTCCGAACCCGGAGCATGGTCAGGGAACGAGGAGAATCTTGCCGGCCGTACGGCGCGACTCGAGCGCGCGTTGCGCGTCCCCGGCGTCTTTCAACGGATATTCATGCGCAATCCGCACCGTGAGCTCGCCGGCTGTGATCCACGCGAACAGATCGCTCGCGCGTCCCACCATCTCTTGGCGCGTCGCGGTGTAATTGCCGAGCGTCGGGCGCGTGAGATAGAGCGAGCCCTTGCGATTCAAGAGCTGCGGATCGAACGCCGGAACCGCGCCGCTCGACGCGCCGAACAGCACCATGTATCCGCGCGGCCGGAGACAGTCGAGGCTCGCGTCAAACGTGGCCTTCCCGACCGAGTCGTACACGACATCGACACCCTGGCCGCCCGTCAACCGCGCGACCTCGGCCACCACATTCTGCGTCGAGTACTCGATCGTCTCGTCCGCGCCGTCGGCACGGGCGATCTCGGCCTTGGCCGCTGTGCCCACGCTCCCGATCACCCGCGCCCCGCGCCGCTTGGCGATCTGGACGAGCAATCCCCCAGTGCCACCCGCAGCCGCGTGGATGAGACACGTCATCCCGGGCGCCAACGGATACGTCGATGTCGCGAGATAATGCGCGGTCATCCCTTGCAGCATGACCGCCGCGGCTACGTCGGTGGCGACGCCATCGGGAATCGTCACCAGCTTTACCGCAGGGACGGCTTGTAACTCGGCATACGCGCCAAGCGGTCCCTCGTACGCAACCCGGTCGCCGACGGCAAACCCAGCCACGCCATCGCCGAGCGCTATGATAGTTCCAGCGCCCTCGGTGCCCGGGATAAAGGGCATGGGCACCGCATACATCCCGGTGCGCCGGTATACGTCAATGAAATTGACGCCTATGCCCGCGAGCCGGACGAGCGCTTCGCCGGGGCGAAGTTGAGGGTCGGTTACGGTCTCGTAGCGGAGGACCTCTGGTCCTCCGTTTTCGTGTACACGGATGGCCTTCATGGGTTGACAAGTTATAACGTCGCCGCGTAGTCTCCGACATGCGTCGCCAAACCGTCACGTTCTGTTGTGCTACCGCCAACTCGCGGCCAGGGCGACATACGTGACGGACTGACAGCATAATTGTCGCGTTTTCCCCGGCCGCTCCGAATACCGAGCGGCCCTTTTTTTTCCCCGAGGAACTATGTCGACCGCTCCCACCATCGTGGATCCGGAGATCGAGAAGAAGGGGTATGCCCAGCCCGAGGTGTTGGTCACCACGAATTGGCTGGCCGAGCATCTCCATGACCCGAATATCCGCATCCTGGAGAGCGATGAGGACGTCCTGCTCTACGACACGGGCCACATACCCGGCGCCCAAAAGGTCGACTGGCACACCGACCTGAACGATCCGGTCATCCGCGACTACATCACGCCCGCCGCGTTCCAAGCGCTGCTGCGCCGCCTCGGCATCGATGAGTCGACGCCGGTCATCTACTACGGCGACAAGAACAACTGGTGGGCGACGTACGCCTTCTGGGTGTTCAAGCTCTTTGGCTTCGAGAACGTGCGCGTCCTCGATGGCGGACGCGCGAAGTGGGAGGCGGAGAAGCGGACGTTCGTCACCGATCGGCCGAAGTTCGAGCCGTCGACCTACACGGCTCCTCCGCGCTCGGACTCACAGATTCGTGCATTCATCGAGGATGTGAAGAAGCACCTGGCCGCGAAGGGCAAACTCGTCGATGTGCGTTCGCCGCAGGAATACACCGGCGAGAAGCTCCACATGCCCGATTACCCGCAGGAGGGCGCGCTCCGCGGCGGCCATATCCCGACGGCGAAGAGCGTTCCGTGGGCGCGAGCCGCGAACTCTGACGGCACGTTCAAGTCCGCCGAGGATCTGCGCGCTATCTACGAGAAGGAGCAGGGGCTCACGAAGAGCGACGACGTCATCGCGTACTGCCGCATCGGCGAGCGGTCGTCACACACGTGGTTCGTGCTGACGTACCTCCTCGGATATCCCAAAGTCCGGAACTACGACGGCAGCTGGACCGAGTGGGGCAATGCCGTCCGCGTGCCGATCGAGCAGGGTTCGGGCAAGTGATACGCTGACGTAGCAAACGCAACGGCGCGCGTGGCCCGATGCCGCGCGCGTCCGGGGGAGGATGTTACCTTGCGCCCCCGATGACACTTAGGGCAGCCCTAGCGCTGATTATCGCCGTGCGTATCGGCGCGCAGGAACCAGCTCGCGCGCTGTCGCTGTCCGATGCCGTGGGTACCGCGCTCGGCCAGAGCGAGACGATGACGATCGCGCGCGCGGGTCTGACGCGCGCCCGCGGGCAGGTCGTGCAGGCGCGCGCGCCGTTCCTCCCACAGCTCTTCGGAACGTTGAGCTATACCCGCACGATCAAGTCGCAGTACGCGGCCCTGACGTCGCTCCCCAAGAATCAATTCGAGCTCTGCACGATCCAGCTCGACTCCACGGCGACCGGGGCGCAGCGGCAAGCCGCGCTGGCGGCAGCTCAAAGCTGCCCGTCCCAGTTCTCCGGCAACATCTTCTCGAGCGTCGGCATCGGCGCGCTGAACGCCTACAACCTGGGCCTCTCGTTCTCGCAGACCCTATTCGATGGCCAATTCCTCGCGGCGCACGCCGCCACGGCGCCGCGCCAGGCGGCGGAGATCGAGCTCGACGCCCAGCGCGCGCAGGTCATGTTCGACGTCGCGCAGGCATACTATGATGCCGCGCTCGCCGACGAGCTGGTGACGATCGCGGATTCGACCATGGCGATGGACGAGCGCACACTGGCCCAGGCGCAGCTGGCCCGGCGGTTGGGCAACCAATCGGAGTTCGACCTCCTCGAGACGCAGGTGACACGCGACAATCAGATCCCGGTGCTGGTTCAGGTGAAGGCCGAGCGCGATCAGCGATACTTGCGGCTCAAGCAGCTGATCGGGCTGCCGCTCGACGCGCCGTTGGCCTTGACCACCGGCGTCGAGGACGGGACCGATCTGCCGGGCGGCTTGCGACTCGTCTCGCTCAACGACAGCACGCCCGCTATGGTCGGCGATACCGCGGTCGACCACCGTTCGAGTGTGCGCGAACAGCACGAGGCGATTGTCGAGACCGAGGCGCTCGTGTCATCGAGTCGCGGCGAGTACCTCCCGTCGCTCTCCTTGACCTCGAGCTATCAGCGGGTCGCCTTTCCCACGGGCGGGCTCCCCGCCTGGAACAGTTTCTTGAACAATTGGACTATCGGCGTCACGGCGTCCGTGCCGATCTTCAATGGGTTCAAAACGCACGGGGATGTATTGATCGCCGAGGCCAACCTCGAGACGGAGAAGGCGCGGTACAACCAAGCGCGCGACGCGGCGGCGCTCGACGCGCGGAGCACGATAGCGGAGCTGCGCGCGGCCGAGGCCAGCTGGCGCGCGGTGTCGACGTCGTGGCAGCAGGCCGTGCACGCGTACGAGATCGCGGAGCTCCGCTATCGCGAAGGCCTTTCGTCGCTGGTCGAGTTGAATGGGGCTCGGATCGCGCGTCAGCAATCGTTCTCGAATCGCGCCCAAGCTGCCCGCAACGTCCAGGTCGCCCGCATGCGCGCCGCGCTGATCCGCGACCTCCCACTGTCTGCGCGATGAAATTTATCCCGTTGTTGCCGCTGTTGGTGCCGCTGCTCGTAGTGACGGCCTGCAGTCGCCGCGACCCGAGCGATACCCGCGCGCAGCGCGTGATCGAGCTCGGCGTGGAAGATATCGCGATCGTCGCGACCGATGTCGTACGAAGCGGCCCTGCGATCTCCGGCACGCTCGCCCCGATTCGCAACGCGCAGCTGAGAGCCGAGATTGGCGGCGCAGTGCTCGAGACGCTGGCCGAGCAAGGCCAACACGTCGCGTCAAATCAAGTGCTCGCCCGCATCGATGCCGCGACAATCCGCGACGCCTATGTCTCCGCGAAGTCGGCCGTCTCGACCGCGCAACTCGCGGCTGACTACGCCGACCGCCAGGTCAAGCGCTTCGACACGCTGTTGGCCGCCGGTGCCATCGCCGAGCGGGATCACGAGGGCGTTGTCGAGCAAGATGCCCAAGCGCGTACCGCGCTCGCCAATGCCAAGTCCGGTCTCGTCCAAGCCGAGAAGGCGCTGGCCAACACTGAAATTCGCGCTCCGTTCACAGGTGTCGTCAGCGAGCGTGACGTCAGCGCCGGCGATGTCATCGGGCCCGGCAGTCCAATGTTCGGCGTCGTTGATCCGAGTCGCTTGCAATTCGAAGCGACTGTTCCCGCCACACAGATCGCGTCAGTTCACGTGGGCGACGCCGTGTCGTTCGCGCTCAATGGCTATGGCGGCCGTACGTTCAGTGGTTCGATCGTGCGAATCGATCCCGTCGCTGATCCGGCGACACGGCAGGTTCAGGTCTTCACCGAAATCAAGAACCCGGACAACAGCATCGTCGGTGGATTATTCGCGACTGGCCGCATCGTCACGCAATCCTCGCGCGGTCTCGTCGCGCCGATCACGGCGATCGACACCCGGTTCCTGAAGCCAAGTGTGCTCCGAGTACGCGATGGCAAGATCGAGCGCGTCGATGTCGCACTCGGCCTCCGCGACGAGGTGGCCGAGCGAGTCGAGATCACCGCCGGCGTCGCGGCGGGAGACACGCTGCTGCTCGGCCAAGCACAGGGCCTGACCCCTGGCACGCCGGTGCGCGTGACCCGGATGGCGGCCGAGCGATAGCCGGCACGCTCGCCCATGTTCATTTCCGACTTCGCGATCGAGCGCCCGATCCTGACGACGGTGACGATGATCGCGCTCGTCGTGTTCGGCGTGTTCGCTCTGGTCAAAACGGATATCGATGAATACCCGGACGTCGCCTCGCCGGTGATCTCGGTCTTCGTCCCCTATCCGGGCGCGACGCCGCGCCAGGTCGAGCGCGAAGTGATCGACCGGCTGGAAGAGCAGTTCAGCGCGATCAGCGGTCTCGATCACCTCGAGTCGACGGGCGTCGACGGGTTCGCCGAGGTCACCGTCATCTTCCAATTCGGCAAGAGCGTCGATCAAGCCGCCCAGGACGTGCGCGATGCGATCGCCGAGGTGCGCGACCAGCTCCCGTCGGAGGTCCGCGAGCCGATCATCCGGAAGTACGATCCCTCGGCGCTCCCGATCGTATCGCTCGCCGTGACGTCCGAGAGCATGAGTCCGGCGGAGCTCACGATACTCGCCGATCCCGGCATCACGAAGGAGTTGCGCGGGATTCCAGGCGTGGCTCAGGTCAGCGTCGAGGGCGGCGACGAGCGGACGATCGCCGTCAATCTGCGGCCGCGCGACCTCGAGGCCGCGAATGTCAGCGTCGGCGAGGTCGTGTACGCGCTCAATACCCAGAATCTGGCGGCGCCGGTCGGCAGCGTGACCGGTGCCCTGACCGAGCGGACGATCCGGCTCAATGGTCGATTGGAGTCGCCCGACGACTTCACACAACTCGTGGTCGCCCAGCGCGGTCCTCCCCAACGCTTGGTTCGCCTCGGTCAGATCGCCGACGTCAAAGACACCGTCGTCCAAGCCCGGTCGCTCGCGCTCTACAACGGTCGTCCCGGCATTGGCATTGATATCACGAAAGCCAAGGGAACCTCCACCACCCGGGTCGCCGATGGGATCAAGGCAAAGCTGCCCGACATCCGCCGGACGCTCCCACCGGGCGTCGAGTTGACGCTGGTGCAGGACGCCGGGGTGCGCGTCTCGCAATCCGTGCGCAACGTCGAGGAGATGCTAGTCGAGGGCGCCGTATTGACCGTTCTCGTTGTCTTTGTCTTCCTGAACTCCTGGCGCTCGACGGTGATCACGGGCCTAGCGCTCCCGGTTTCTACACTGGCCGCATTCATAGCCGTCTGGGCGTTTGGCTTCACGCTCAACACGATGTCTTTGCTCGGCCTGTCCCTGGCGATCGGGATTCTGATCGACGACGCGATCGTCGTGCGAGAGAACATCGTGCGCCACATCGAAATGGGCGAAGACCATATCGCGGCCTCGCACTCGGCCACCGATGAAATCGGTCTAGCCGTCACCGCGACGACGCTCTCGATCGTTGCCGTCTTTGTGCCCGTGGCGTTCATGCGCGGCGAGGCTGGCCAATGGTTCAAGCCGTTTGCGCTAACGGTCGTCTGTGCCGTACTCGTATCGCTCTTCGTATCGTTCTCGCTCGATCCGATGCTCTCTGCGTATTGGCCGGATCCCCAGCTCGAGGCACATCAACGCCGAAATGCGATTGGCGGAGCGTTAGAGCGTTTCAACGCCTGGTTCGACCGCCAAGCTGACGCATACAAGGGTGTCATCGCCTGGGCCCTCGACCATCGCTGGACCATGGTGGCACTCGCTGTGCTTTCCTTTGTCGGTGCGATCTCCCTCCAGGTGATGTTCGGCGGCGCCGACCTCATCCCGAAGAGCGACCGCTCGGAGCTCAATATTGTCGTGCAAACTCCTCCAGGTTCGAACCTCGACTATATGCGCCTGAAGCTCGCCGAGATCGAGCGGGTGCTGCGTTCGCACCCGGAGGTGCAGTCCACCTATTCCACGGTCGGGAGCGCCGCGGGCGAGATCGATTCGGGATCGGTCTATGTGCGTCTCGTCCCGAAGGGACAGCGCCGCATGTCCCAGACGGCGCTCACCGAAGTGATTCGCCCCGAGCTTTCGCGGCTGGGCGGCGTCACCGCCTACGTCTTCGAGCCGAGCCCGGCGGGGAATCGCAAGCAGATCCAGATCAAGTTGCGCGACGAGGGCGCGGGGTACGCGACGCTCAGCCGGTTCGCCGACCAAGTGATGGGCGCCGTGCGCCAGGTCAACGGTGCCGCGGACGTCGGCCTCTCGACGAAAGGGGACCGGCCCGAGTTGCAGATCGATCTCAATCGGCCGCTCGCGGCGACCATGGGTATCTCGGTGAGCGACGTCGCGGCCTCGCTGCGGCCCGCGTTCGCGGGCCTGCACGTCGGCGACTGGGTCGACCCCACCGGGAAAACGCGCGACGTGACGGTCCGATTCGCGGCCGATGCGCGCACGAACGTGACGGACCTGCAGCAGCTTCCCTTGCTGCTCTCGTCCGGCAGGGGCCCGACCACGATCCCACTGGGTGCGGTCGCGTCGGTCACGACCTCACTGGGCCCCGCCGCGGTCGAGCATTTCGGCCGCGATGAGGTGATCAGCGTCGAGGCAAACGTCGAAGGTCGATCCCTGAGCGAAGTCTCGAACGACATCAACGCCCGGGTCGCACGACTGGCTACGCCGCCGGGGATTCGCATCACGCAGGGCGGAGAAGTGAGTGATCAGGCCGAGGTCTATGGCGACATCATTGCCGCCCTCGGCCTCGCGGTGCTGCTCATGTACCTGATCCTCGTCGTGCAATTCGGATCATTTCTCGATCCGCTGACGATCATGATCTCGCTGCCGCTCTCGCTCATCGGGGTGGTGCTCGCGCTCATGATCACGGGCGAAACGCTGAATATCCTCAGCATGATCGGCGTCATTCTCCTCATGGGGATCGTCACCAAGAACTCGATCCTGCTGGTCGACTTCGCGATCTGGGCCAAGGAACGCAAACAGATCTCGACGCGCGATGCGCTGATCGAAGCCGGCCGCATTCGTTTGCGGCCCATTCTCATGACCACCATGGCCCTCATCGCCGGCATGCTGCCGGTCGCGATCGGTGCCGGCGTGGGCGGCGATTTCCGGCGGTCGCTGGGGATCGCCGTCATTGGCGGCGTCATCACCTCGACCGTGCTGACGCTGCTCGTGGTCCCGACGTTCTACGAGATCCTGGATGGCGCACGGGCGTCCTTCCTGCGCGCTATCAAGAGTTCCGGCGACTAGGTTTTCCAAGTGCATTGGCTTTATAACCTCCCGGGGACGTTCTGGGCGTATTTGCTGATCGGCGCCGTCAGCAACATCACCGAGGAGCTCGCGCCCATCGGCGGTGGCTACGCCGCGCACGGGGGCCGGCTCGGCCTCACGCAGGTCGCGATCAGCGTCTGCATCGGCACGTGGGTCAGCGGCTTCGGACTGTACTACCTCGGCCGCGCCCGTGGCATGTGGCTCCGCAAGCGCTTCCCGAACTTTGGCCGCCTCTTCACGCGCGCCCTCATGGTCGTGCGGCGCCGTCCCTGGCGCTCGGCGTTCGCCGTGCGCTACGCGTTCGGCCTCCGCATCACGCTGCCGATCGCCTGCGGCGCCGCCCACGTGCCGGTGTGGGAATACGCGATTGGCAGCGCCGTGAGCTCGCTCACCTGGTCCTGCCTCTTCACCGTCATCGGTTGGATGTTCGGCCGCTCCGCCGACGTGATCATGCGGCACATCCATCGGTTCGAGGACGTGCTGACGCTTGCGGGTATCGGCGCCGTGGGGATTCTGCTCTTCGCCTATCTCCGCCGGAGCGTGACGCACGACGACGAAGCGATCACCGAGTTCGGCAAAGAGCTCGATCGTCTCAGTGGGGAGTTTCCGGTTCTGGTTGATGAGAACGGCGGAACACGCCATAGAGGTACCACAACGACGGAATGAGCACGAGGGCGCCGACCGCGATGGCGGCCACGAAGGCGCGCAACGTGGCCGGAGGCGACGCGGCGTCAAATACCGTCATCGTCGGCGGAATCAAGAACGGATACTGGGCGAATAACCAGCCCCAGATGATCAGGACCACCAGCGCACCGGCCGCGACGCGCGCCAGGCGAAACCACCGCGCCCACAGCGCGAGAATCGCGCCGAGGCCGGCGATCATCGCCGCTCCGTGAATCGGCCCGGCAAATGACGAATGCAGCAGCATGTGCTGCACCCGTGGCGCGAGTGGCTCCGCGGCGAGTAGCGCCCCGTACGCGGTGACGGGTAGCACGAGACCGGCCTCGATCGCGCGTCTCCGAAAATCGTTCTGGAGCTCCGGATCGTGCGCCGCTTCGACCGTGAGATACGTCGCGGCCAAAAACGCCACCAGCACGAGCGTCATGATGCCGACGGCGAGCGTGAACGCGTTGAGCCAGGGCGTGATGAACACGGGGACGAATTCGACGCCGCTCTCCCCGAGCGTCGTCATGGCGGTGCCGACGCCATTCGATGCGATCGCGCCGACGATCACGCCGAGGAGGACCGGGGCGAGTACGCTGGCGATCGCGAAGATCATCCCCCAGCGCTCCTGCACGGCGCTATGCGTCGCGTCGTACGCCCGGAACGTGAACGCCGAGCCGCGCAGCACGATGCCGATGAGCAGCAGCGTGATCGGGATGTGCAGCACGGTCATGATGGCCGCGAACGCGGGTGGGAAGCACGTGAACAGCAGGACCACAATGAGAATCAGCCAGACGTGATTCGCTTCCCAGATCGGTCCGATCGCGTGCGCGATCAGCTCGCGCTGTTTCTCGCGCCGGGGGCCGGACGCGAGCAGATCCCATACGCCGCCGCCGTAGTCGGCGCCGCCGAACAGCACATAGGCCGTCAACGCGACTCCGGCTATCGCCGCGACGATGGTCTGCAGCACGCTAATCGACCGTGTGCAGGACTTGGTTGTACATGAGCCACGTCACGATGACGCCGAGAAACACGTAGAGCACGGTGAACGTGAGGAAGGGCACGACGAGACCAGGCATCGGCGTGACCGCGTCCGCCGTTCTCAGGATGCCGGCCACAATCCATGGTTGACGGCCGACCTCGGTGACGGTCCATCCGGCTTCGACGCAGATGAACCCCAAAGGCGCGCCGATACTCAATGCGATCAGGAGCCGTTTGCCGAAGTCGTGTCTCCGAATCAGATCCCACAGCGCCCAGAGCCCGATGACGGCCAACAGCGTCCCGAGTCCGACCATGACCTGAAACGCCAGATGCACGATGACCACCGGCGGCCACCGATCCTCGGGAAAATCGTCGAGCCCTTTCACGGTGGCGTTGAAATCATGATACGCCATAAACGAAAGCCCGCCGGGAATCTCGATGTCCCACCTCGTCTCGTGCGCTCTCACGTCCGGAATTCCGCCGATGCGCAGCGGCGCCCGAGCCTGCGTTCTGAACTCGCCTTCCATGGCGGCGAGTTTCACCGGCTGCGTATCAGCGACCACGCGCCCGGCAATGTCCCCCGAGATGGGCTGCAAAACGGCCGCGGGGGCGCCGACCATCAATGCCACGATCAGGGCACGCTTGTGAAAGCCATCCGTCGGCTGACGCAGTAGGAGGAACGCGTGCAGCCCGGCGACCGCCATGCCGAGCGACGCATACGCGGCCAGCGTCATGTGCAGCGTCTCGGCGAGCGCCGCCGGGTTCGCCATGGCGACGAACGGATGCACGTCGACCATCTGCCCGTGCTCCAGCCGAAAGCCGGTCGGCGTATTCATCCACGCATTCGCGTCGACAACGAAGATGGCCGAGAGCGCGCCGGACAGCGCGACGAGCACCCCCGCCGCCAGATGCATCCTCGGCCCGATGCGATTCCAGCCGTAGAGGTAGACGCCGAGGAAGATCGCTTCGGTAAAGAACGCGAACCCTTCCAGCGAGAACGGCATGCCGATAATGCTGCCGGCGGACTGCATGAACCGTGGCCACAGGAGGCCGAGCTCGAACGACAGCACCGTCCCGGACACGGCGCCCACGGCGAACATGATCGCGGTGCCTTTCGCCCACCGCTTGGCGAGATCCAAGTAGACGCTATCACCCGTCTTCTGCCATTGCCGCTCGGCGATGACCATGAGCGCGGGCATGCCGATGCCGACGATCGCGAAGATGATGTGAAAGGCGAGCGAGATCGCCATCTGCGATCGGGCGGCGAGGAGGTCGCTCATCTGCTAGCAATATATGACCCGAGGGGTTATGGTGGTTCCGTGCGCCGGCAAACCAATATCCGCATCGTGCTGGGCATCGTGATCGTGCTGCTGCTCGCGTGGTGCTACAGCATCAGCAATCGGATCTACTCCCTGTGGCACCAGGGAAGCGACCTCGCGCGTGGGTCCTCGCGCTTGGAGCGCGTCGACACGACGCTCGCGCCCGGCTCGCGTGTCGAGTTCAACGGCACGACGGTCGCCGATCTGCGGAGCACCGGGCACCTCGGCACCCAGGCGGACCATCCCACGATGGATACGATCGCGCTCTTCCACCGCTGGCCCGCGCTTATCGCGTTTATCCAACGCGACTCCGCCAGGTTCGCTCGGGAGCGCGGTGGGCCCACCCCTGGTATTGCCGCGGCCAAGCGCTTCTTGCTGAGTCCCGACGCCGGAGACCTCTATCTCGGCGAGTTCGTCGCCAACGCCGACACCGCGCGGCTGTCGCACGATACGACGCTCTTCGCGACTATCGACTCATCGGCCGGCCCTATCGTGTTGCGACTCCAACCCGGTCCGCACCCCGCTAGCCGAATGCGTGGAGAGCTCTTTATCGGGCCGCCGACCGCTTTGTATCGGGTCTATTGAGTCGCTCGGCCGTATGCGTGGCCGAGAATCGCGCGACTTTGGTGTAGCTCAACCCGGCCCGTTTGGCAGCCGAAAATATCGCGGTATCGGCAACCCCATCTTTGCCCTTGGGGTGAATCACCCACAGCGCAGCTTTGGCCGGCAACTTTGCCGCGACCGTCGCGATCCGCGCCAGATCCTTCTCGCGCTCCACGCCGAGAAAAACGAGAGTGCTCTCGGCGTGAACACGGCCCTGAGTAATCGCATCCGTGCGACCGGCGAGCGACGCGAGAAATTCGGCATCGTCCACGCCGAGAACGGACACATTGGCGTCACGTTTGACGCCGAGTTTGTCGATCAGCGACTTGGGCGATTTGATTTTTTCGACCCATCTCTCAGCAGATGAGCCGACGTCGAGCTCGATGTCGCCCGCCGACGTGCGAAGCACGAGTCGCCCGCCGTCGGCTTTCGCACTGGTGATCGCCGAGAACGGGATGCGCCCCCGCACGATGATCTCGTCGGTCTCGAGCAGAACTTTCAGCTCGGCCGAGACTCGACACGTCGTTTCAATGCCCATAGATACGCCTCGATGGTCTTGGTCTGCCCGAAGACAAATCGCGACATGAACCGAAACACCGGATTGTAGATCTCGCCGCGCTCGACGATGGTGACTTGCCCGGGCGCGACGCGGTATTCCCACTCGCCGCCGAACGGCAGTGACTTATCGGCGATCCGCACCACGAGACGGGATGGTGGCTCGGCGGCAGTCACGTGATACGTGATGACACCGTTCTTCCCGTGCTCGCGCCACGTCTCATCCGGCAGCTGATCGACACTCGCGACATCCGGTCGCCACTCGGGAAACGCGGCCACGTCGGTCAGCGCTGCCCACACGCGCTCGGCCGGCGCTGAGATCTCGGCCGTGCGCTCGGCGGTGTGGGCAACGGGCAAGAGTGTGTCTAGCCATTTCATGCGCGTCGCCTCTTGGCTTCGCCAACAGAGTCGGCGGAGCGTGCCAGGATGGTCAACCCGTTGATCGCCGCGCGCTGCTCCTCGGCCGTGAGCCGTGCGAGCAACGCCTCGACCAACGCGGGATCCAGCGCCGAATTCGCGCTGCGCACACGGGCCCCGGCGTCAGTGAGCCGCAGTTGCACGCGACGCCGGTCGCGGTGATCCCAAGTCCGGTCCACATACCCGTGCTTTTGGAGCCGGTCGACGCCGACCGACATCGTGCCGGGCGTGACCCCCAGGTGCCGCGCGAGCGCCGTCAGCGAGGTCGCCTCGACCGTGTCGAGATGGTCCAGGATGCTCGCCTGGTGGGCGCTGAGCAGGGTGCCGCTCTCGGGATCCCGCACGTGGCGGCGATGACAGGCAAACCAGATACGCGGGTACGCCGTCATGACCGCCGCGGCCGCATCGCTCGTCCGCATGGCCCCAATCTAGGCAGATATTTTGTTTTGTCAAATCAAAAGAAACTGCCACGCGACGCCGGCGTAGTAGGGCAGTGCTCGCGCTCCTGTTGGTCCTCGCGTTCGGCCAGAGAGATCAGGACACGACTGACGCCTACGACTCGCGCGCGACACGCGACCTCGTGGCGCTCGCGCGGTCCGCGCGGCACGCGGACGACGCACGGCTCCAGGGATATGACGCGACCGTCGTCCAGCAGATGACCATCGGGATCGAGCTCGCGCGGTTCGTGCGCAAGCGGACGCTCTTCCAAAAGCAGACCGCCGCGCGCGTTCGCTGGCAGCGCGGCTCGGGCGCCGTGGTCGATATTCTCGGCGATCGCACGAAAGTGCCGATCATTCCCGAGGTCGACGCCGACGTCGATGACGGCGACGGGTTGGTCGCATTGCCCTACGTGCCGGGACGCCCGATCCCGTGGCAGCGCACGACACACGACACCATCGACGCGAACGACTGGATCGATCCGCTCGCGCCCGGCGCCGAGGCGTACTACCGGTACACGGCCGGCGACTCGGAGACGATCCGTGCGCCGGGCGCCGAGCCGGTCCACGTGCGCGAGATCCGCCTCCACCCGCGCCGCCCCCAGTGGAACCTCGGCGTGGGCTCCCTCTGGTTCGACGAAGGCTCGGGGCATCTCGTCCGGGCGGTGTACCGATTCGCGGCGCCCATGAATATCATGGAGGTCGCGCGATCGAAGGACCCGCACTCGTTCGACGACGTTCCGATCTGGGTGCGCCCGCTGATTTTCCCGATGTCGGCCAACGTCTCGACCGTCATCATCGAGTACGGTCTGCTCGAGAATCGGTTCTGGCTGCCGACAGGCGGGCTCTTCGAGGGACAAGCGCGTGCCGGCGGCATGCGATTCCCGTTCAACCTCGAAGCACGCTATCGCTACGCGAGCGTCAACGAGCCGGACTCGCTCCCGCCCATCACAATGCAGCCGCTGCCGGACTCGGTGGCCGACTCGGTGCGCCAGCACCTGCGCCGGGATCAGTGCGCGCATGGCAGCGTGTGGACCGAGGTCGATACGTCGGGGAGTCGCGGCGTGCGCGTGCTGACGCGAACGCCGTGCGATACGGCGGCGCTAGCCCGTTCGCCTTCGCTCCCCGCTGGCGACTACGGTCCCGCCGCAGTCGATGTCAGCGCGCTCGTACGCGCGATCGGCATGAACGCGCAACCCGATTGGGCGCCGCAGTCCGTGCAACTGCACTACGGCCTCGATCACGGACTCGTGCGATACAATCGCGTCGAGGGGCTCTCGGCTGGCGTGGGGCTGAGCGACGACCTCGGCCGCGGCTACTCCACGTGGAGCGAATTCCGCTTCGGCGTCGCCGACCGCCAGCCGAACGCCGAGCTCCGCGTCACGCAATCCGACGACCGCACCACGCTCGGCCTCGGCGTCTACCGGCGGCTCGTTTCGGCCAACGACTGGGGCGACCCGCTCTCACTCGGCGGGTCGCTCTCGGCGCTCCTCTTTGGCGACGACGAGGGCTACTACTATCGCGCCTGGGGCGGCGAGTTCACGAGCCAGGGCAACCTGGGCGTGCCGTACACCTGGCGCTTGTTCGCCGAGGGCGAGGGAACGGCACAGGTCAACACGAATTTCTCGTTCACCCACGCGTTCGACGGCCCACACGCGCCGGCCAACCTCGTCGCCCGCGAGGGCGCGGTCACCGGCTTCTCGGTGCGACTCCTGCCGTCCTACGGCCTCGACCCGCACGGGTTCCGCGTGCTGTCGGACATCCGAGTCGAGGGCGCCGCGGGCACCTTCGACTATGCGCGCGGCGCCGCGGACGTCACGCTCTCGGACGGCATCGCGCGGGTGCTGGACGGCGCCGTGACGCTCAGCGCCGGCATGACCGGCGGCCAGGTGCCCCCGCAGCGCTGGTGGTACTTGGGCGGGCTCCAGACCGTCCGCGGTCTCCCGCCCGGCGTGGAGGCCGGCGACAGCTACTGGCTCACGCGCGTCGAGCTCGGGCCGCGCTCAGTGGCGTTCAAGCCCGTCGTGTTCTACGACATGGGCTGGGCGGGGGACCGGAGCGACTGGGGGCACGAAGGCCGCCCGTTGAGCGGCGCCGGCGCCGGCATGTCGTTCCTCGACGGCCTCATTCGCCTCGACGTCGCGCACGCGATCCAGCCCGGCCGCTCTTGGCGCGTGAACTCGTATTTGAACGCGACGTTTTGACGCGATACGTGGCGTAGACGCATCCGCCGCCGATCGTCCGAGCCTCTCGCAGCTCGAGCGACACGGGCCGTCCGGGATCCTGTACCACCGGAATGCCGGCGCCCAGCAAGATCGGATGGATATTCAGCCCGACCTCGTCGATCGCCCCGGCCGCAAACAGGGCTTGCGCGAGATGCCCGCCGCTCATGACACAGATCCCTTTGCCGGCCTGTTGCTTCAGCGCTAGCACGAACGCTCCAGGGTCGTGCGACACGAGCTCCGCGCCTCGGACCGACTGCAGCGTGCGTGAGCACACGTAGTTGCGCATCGTCCGGGACCCGCCGTCACCGCCGCCGCCCATTGCGGCCGCCATGTCCCACGTCTTGCGCCCCCAGACGAGCGTATCGATCGTGGCCCAGTACTCGGCCATGATGGCCTGTGCGTCGCGGCTCATGTGCAGCCACTCGACACCGCCGTCGGCGTCGGCAATGAACCCATCGAGGCTGCACGCTGCCCCATACGTGACAATGCGCATAACTAAATCCTCGTTTAGATTCAAATTATCATGAGCCCTCGGCCGCGCAAGGTCAGCGACGATGACGTCTTCGCGGCCACCCACCGGGCGATGTCGCGACTCGGCCCGGGGGACCTGACATTGGCCGAAATCGCCGCCGAGGCCGGAGTCACAGCCGGTGCCCTGGTACAACGCTTCGGCTCGAAGCGCGACTTGCTGCTCTTGGTGTTCAAACAGGCCGCCGGATCGACCAGTGACATGATGCGCGCGCTTCGCGCACAGCACGCTTCACCGCTCGCCGCGCTGCGCGGCTACGCCCGATGCATGGCGGATCTCGCGCAGTCCCCCGCGGCGTTCCTCCGCAGCCTGGCGTATCTCCAGATCGACCTGGCCGACCCCGACTTTCACGCGTGCCTCGTGCAGCAAGCTCGCGCCACGCGTGCCGCGCTACGCCGGTGGGTCGCCGAGGCCGTCGCGGCCGGAGAGCTCGACGCCGAGCCGAGCACGCTCGCGCGAACGATTGAGACCGTGGTCGCTGGCTCGCTGATGGCCTGGGCGACGTATCGTCAAGGCTCAGCTGCGCGGTGGATCCAGGCGGATGTCGATGCGGTGCTCGCCCCGTATCAGGCCGAGTAGATCGAGCCTTCGGCGACCAGCACGGAGGCGCCGCCGACGCGCACGCCGGTGACTGCCCCGTCGGGCGCGGTGTCTACCTCGACTTCGAGCATACTCGGCCGCCCCATATCGACGCCTTGCTCGACTCGAATGGTCGACGTCGACCCGCGTGCCGTCCGCCCATGCCACGCGAGATACCCGCCCAGCGAAGCGCAGGCGGAGCCAGTTGCCGGATCCTCTTTCATCTCGGGATCCAACGCGAACATGCGCGCATGCACTCTCGCGCCGTCATCCCAGAAGACGAACGCCTCGCTCGTCTTGAACAGATCCGCCCGGGGTTTCGCGTCGCGCAGCGCCTCCCGGGAGCGCAGCGGCACCATGAGAAAGGGCACGCCGCACGACACGGTCTGGAGCGCATTCTCCTCGTGCACGATGTCCTCGCTCGACAGCGACAACATCGCGGCGACCGCGGCAACACTCGGCGGCGCCGCGCCGAGCGTCGGGAGTTGCGCGACGCTCAGTTGCGTAAACCGCGGCACCCCATCGCGCGAGTGAATGGTCACCGGGACGAGCCCGATCCCCTCCTCGAACACGATCCGCGTCTCGGCCGTCGGCGTCGGGATCTCACCGAGCGCGGCCAGCACGAACGCCGCGCCGACGGTGGGATGTCCCGCGAACGGCAGCTCACGCCCGGGTGTAAAGATGTGCAACCGTCGCGTGTTCGCCGGATCCGCCGGCGGAAGCACGAACACGGTCTCCGACAGGTTGAACTCGCGCGCCAGCGTCGCCATCTGCGTACCGGTGAGCCCGCGCGCGTCCGGGAATACCGCGAGCGGATTCCCACCGAACCGCCGCTGCGTGAACACATCGGCGGTGTGAAACCGATACTTCATGCCTCGGCCATAAACGGATACCGCCAATCCGTCGGCGGTACGAACGTCTCTTTGATGGCTCGGGCACTGATCCACCGGACGAGGTTCAGCTTCGAGCCCGCCTTGTCATTCGTGCCCGATCCTCTGGCGCCACCAAACGGCTGCTGCCCCACGACGGCGCCCGTCGGCTTGTCGTTGATATAGAAATTCCCGGCGGCCTGCCGAAGCGCCTGCGATGCCTCGCGCACGGCCACCCGATCCCTCGCAAAGACGGCGCCAGTCAGCGCGTAGGGCGACGTCCGATCAATCAGGCTGAGCGTCTCACTCCATTTCGCATCCGGATACGGATGCACGGCGACGACCGGCCCGAATACCTCCTCGCACATGAGGCGATACCCAGGATCCGCCGTCTCGACGAGCGTCGGCTCGATGAACCACCCGGTCTCGCCGTGCGCACCACCGCCCTGAATGATCTTCGCGTTCTTCTTGGCATCGTCGAGATATCCGCTGATCTTCGCGAACGCCTTCTTGTCGATGACCGCGCCCATGAAATTGCGAAAGTCCCGCACGTCGCCCATGCGAATCTCCCGCATAATGGCAACCGTTCGCTCTTTCACCTCGGGCCACAAAGACGCCGGCACATACACGCGGCTCGGCGCCGAGCATTTCTGTCCTTGGTACTCATATCCACCCCTGGCAATCGCGACCGCGAGTGCCTGGGGATCGGCCGAGACATGGGCCAGAATAAAGTCTTTTCCGCCGGTCTCGCCGACGATGCGTGGGTACGACTTATATGCACCGCGTGCCGAATGACTGCCGATAGTGTTCCAGAACGAATTGAAGACCCCGGTGCTCCCGGTGAAATGCACGCCGGCGAGATCGCGGTGCCCCAGCGCGACCTGGGAAATCATGACCGCATCGCCCGAGACCAAGTTGATGACGCCCGGGGGAAGGCCGGCCTTTTCGAGCACTTGGAGTATGTACCAGGCCGATGGCATCGCACTCGATGCGGGTTTCCAGACGACCGTATTGCCCATGAGCGCCGGCGCCGTTGGCAAATTCCCGGCGATCGACGTGAAGTTGAACGGCGTGATCGCATACACGAACCCTTCGAGCGGCCGCAGATCGAGCTGATTCCACATGGACCGGTCGGAAATCGGCTGGTCACCCGCCAACTCATCGGCATAGAACGGATTGAACCGCCAGAAGTCGATGAGCTCGGCCGCCGAGTCGATCTCAGCCTGGTGCGCGGTCTTCGACTGCCCGAGCATAGTCGCCGCGTTCACCGTCGCCCGGTCGGTGGTCGCCAGCAGCTCGGCGGCCTTGAGGAAGACCGCCGAGCGCTCCTGCTGGCTCCAGCCGCTCCACTCCCGGTGGGCCTCTCCCGCGGCTGCTATCGCCTGTTCCACGTCCTCCCGGCGGGCCTGGTGCCAGTCGGCGAGGATATGTTGGTGGTCGTGTGGCATGGTCGCCTGGGCGACCTCGCCGCTCCGCACGCGCTCGCCACCGATCACGAGCGGAATGTCGGGTCGCTCTCCGGCCATGGAAGCCAGCCGGGCCTTTAGTTCTACCCGTTCCGGAGAGCCTGGAGCATAACTCTTGACAGGCTCATTTACGGGACGAGGGACTCGAGCAGATTGAGACATGGTGCGGAAAATAACGCGGACGATCGCATGTATGGTCTGGCTCGTTGGCTGCAGACAACCGGCACCGGTCAAATGGGACGGGCCACCGGTCGCGCGCGGGCCAACTGAGCCTGTTCCCCCATTAAAGGTCCGATCAGAGCGTCATCAGTGCAAAGCGACGGTCCGATTCGCGGTCGCCGGCGATAGTCTCGTGTATGCCGTGTGGTGGACCGTGCGTCCGGATTCGAGCGCGCTGTTACGGCTCGCGCGATCGGTTGACGGCGGGAAGCGCTGGGACGCCGCGGTAACGGCCGAAGAGCGCGATCGATCGGTGATGGGTTGCTCGCGCCCTGCTCCCGCAATCGCTTACGACGCTGACAGTGGATATGTGCATTTGGCATACTACCTCGAGCCACCCGAAGGCTCCGGCATTTTTTATGAACATCTCATGAAAGGGATGTTTCACGCACCACTCGTGATCGTCTACGGCGAGAGGCCAGTAGCCGCGGCCGTCTCCGCAGCAGGCGACACGGTTGTCGTCGCGTACGAGGACCCGAATCGCCGCACGCCGCAGGTCATGCTGGCCATCTCCTATACCGCCGGGCATTTGTTCGAGACGCGGGTGAGCGCCTCTGGCGATGATGTGGATGCGCGCGCGCCGGATGTGCGCCTGACGGGCGGGCGGGTCGTGGTGGGATGGTATGAGACCGGCGTCGGCCGGGGTGACGACGACAGTCAACCCAGCGTGGGCGCCGAGCCGGTGCTACGGCGGGGTGTTCTGACGGGGGGCCGATGAAGATTCTGGTGGCGGACGACGACGAGGCGATGCGGGACTTGGTCGAGGCCGTGCTGACCAGCGCGGGCCATTCCGTCGTCACCGCCGCCGACGGTCTCGCGGCGTGGGCCGCATTCGAGCGGGAGGCGCCGGAGCTGCTCGTCCTCGACTGGCAGATGCCCGGGCTCTCGGGCGTCGATCTCTGCGAGAAGGTCAGACGGTCGTCCACCGGCCAGCATACGTTCATCCTCATGGCGACGGCCCGGGGCGCGACGGATGATCTCCGCCGCGTGCTCGCCGCCGGAGCGGATGACTATCTCTCGAAGCCGCTCACGCCCGAGACGCTCGCCACGCGCATCACCATTGCCGAGCGCCACATGGCGGTCGATCTCGAGCGCCGCCAGGCGGTCGACGCGCTGCAGCGCGCGCAGTGGCTGGCCGGTATTGGCGAGACGGCGATCGCCATTCAGCACGAGGTGAACAACCCGCTGACCGCGCTCCTGGGCAACGTGGCCCTCCTCGAGGACAACACGATGACCACCGAGGAACGGGCGCAGTGTCTCCGCACTATTGCCGAGCAAGCCGTCCGTATCGGGGCCGTCGTGCGACGGCTGTCCAACCTGCGTGATCCACGCTCCGTCGAGTACATCCGGGGCTCCCGTATGATCGATCTCTCGGAGAAATCGTAGGTCTCCACTCTTGCGCGTACTCTGGGGTGATGTAGTTTGCACCCGCATTACAGGGATGTTCGTTACCTCACTTCCCCGGAGATACGCTCGATGGCCATAGCCAAAAAGAAGGCCAAGAAAGCCGCGAAGAAGAAAGCCGCCAAGCGTCCCGCCGCGAAGAAGCGTCCGGCGAAGAAAGCGTCGAAACGCAAGCCGAATGCGGCGTTCATGAAGCCGATGCAGCCAAGCGCCCAACTCGCCATGGTAGTCGGCAATTCGCCAATGCCGCGGACCGAGGTGACGAAGAAGCTGTGGCAATATATTAAGAGAAAGGGCCTGCAGGATGCGAAAGAACGGCGTATGATCAATGCCGACGACGCCTTGAAGCCGATCTTCAATGGGAAGGCGAAGGTGTCGATGTTCGACATGACAAAGCTGGTCAATAAGCATCTCAAGGACGCGTAAATTGACACGGGTGTGAGAGCGCTCGGCATCTACGCTCGTCGAGCGCTCTCCCTATAACCCGGCCGCTCGTGTCTAAGCCTCGCAAACGTTCCACGCTGGAAAGCGCCAAGAGCCTGATCGGCGCGCTGCTCGTGTTTTTCTTCATCAGGCTCTTCATCGTCGAAGCGTACCGGATCCCCTCGGGGAGCATGATCCCGACGCTGCTCGTCGGGGACTGGCTGTTCGTGAACAAGCTGGTCTACGGCCCGCATATCCCCTTCACGGACATCCTGCTGCCGGGCTATTCGAGCCCGCACCACGGCGATGTCGTCGTGTTCAAGTCGCCGACCCAGATCGACCAGCCCGAAGATCCCAATCCAACGCTCGTCAAACGCCTGCAGGGGGAGCCCGGGGACACCCTGTACATGCGCAAGGGGATCTTGTACGTGAACGGCGTGCCGAAGCCGCAGGGACCCGGGTTCAACACGGTGTATGATCCGAACGACACGTCGGATCCTATGACACCGCCGAACGAGTCGCATCCGGACTACGTCTGGCAAAAGCCATTTCAGATCAAGAATTCCCGATTCGGGCCGCCGCCCGATACGATCACCCACGACAACTGGGGGCCGATCGTCGTCCCGCCCAAGCATTACTTCATGATGGGCGACAATCGGTACCGGTCGAAGGACAGCCGGTATTGGGGATTCGTCCCCCGCGTCAACATCCGCGGTGAGCCGATGTTCATCTACTACTCGTACGACACGGACGCCGGCCTCGATTATTTCCGCGCGATCACCGAGATTCGCTGGAGGCGACTCGGACATTGGGTGAAGTAACGAGTAGCGCGGTGGGCATCTAAAGCGTCTTTCGGTCAGTGACTGACCAATCAGCTCAACGGACGGTGGACGTTGTCCGGCGCACGCCCTTGCTGGTGGGCATGGCCGCCGCTGCCGTGTGCGCCGGTGTGTCGCAACTCGCGCCTGGGCTGGCACCGATCGCGTGGCTCGTCTATCCGGCGCTGATCGCCGGCGCCGCCGGACAGCTTGGCTGGCACCGCCGCGCCCGGCGCCGCGAGCTCGCCCTCGATATCTCGCTCCTCGTCTGCGCCGCGACGGTCGTCGGGATCACCCTGTCGTACGCCATACCGCCGTTGCCGGGCGTGGGCGCGGGCTGGACGATCGTCCACCGCGCGCTCCCGATCCTGTTCCTCTCGCTGCTCGGCCTCCTCCTGGCGTCCCGCGGCAGTGGGCTGGGCCGCGCGGGCGGCGTGAGCCTCAGCCTCGGCGCGATTGCGCTCTCGGTGGGCTCGGAGGTCGACGCCTTCCGGTCGCCGGCCACCGTCGTGGCGCTCATCGCCTTCGCGCTGGCCGCCCGTTGGATGGTGCGCGCGCGCGCCGTCCACCCGCCTCCGGCGGGACGGGACATCACGGGGTCATCGACCGTCCGGGCCCGGTTCATCATCATCGCGACCGGCGTCGTCTCGATCGCGACGTTCGTCCTCGGGTTCCGCGGTGAGTCGAGCCCGGCACTGGCGGTCGCCGTGTCCCTATTCGTCGCCCTGCTGGCGGCGCGGGCGACCCGCTCGCTCGCCGCGCAGACGGAGCAAGCGTCGCTCCTCGCGAGAAGTGTCGAGGCCGAGCGCGCGCTGTCGTCGACATTGGAGCAGCGGATCGCCGAGCGGAGTGGGGAGCTGGCGAACGCCGAACGGGTGCTCGAGCGCATGTGGATGCTCGGTCAGCACGTGGCGCTCGAGCTCAATCCCACGCGCGTGCTGGAGCGGTTTCTCGAAGCGGTCATGGACGTGGCGCACGCCGAGGGTGGGACCGTCGCGCTCGTGATCGACGACACGAAATACCGGATCGCCGCGGCGGCCGGCATTCTGGCCCAGTTCGACGGCGCGATTTTCTATAGCGACTCGGCCAACGGGCGCGTGATTCAGACCGGGCGCACGCTGGCCGTCGACGACCTGGCGATGCATCCGGGCCTGATCAGCGAGTCGGTGGCCAAGGCCGTGCCGCAGATGCGGTCGCTGGTCATCGTCCCGCTGCAGCGGCGCGGCGAACGCATCGGTGCCGTCGGCCTGGGCTCGTCCGCCGTCCGCGCGTTCTCGCCGGACGACATCTCGCGGGTGGAGGCCATGTCGGATATGCTGTCGGTGGCGTTGGCCAACGCCGACTTGGTCCAGGGTCTTCGGCAGGCCGAGCTGCGATTCCGCACGTTGTTCCGCGCCGCGCCGGATGCGGTGCTCACGGTCCAACTCGGCGGCCGGGTCGTCGAGGCGAACGATTACGTGCGCGAGCTCGTCGGCATGGACCCGACGAAGCGCGATCTCATGGAGTTCATCGCGCCGAAGGACCAAAGGCGGCTGCGCGAGGCGCTGACCGCGGCGTTCGGCAATCTGCCGGCGCGTCTCGAGGTCGACGTCGTGCGGCCGGCGGGCGAGTCCCGCGCGGTCTCGATCGCCGCGCGCCGGTTGCCGGAGACCGACCCGCCGACGTTGCTCATCATCGGGCGCGATATGACCGGCGAGCGGGAAATGCGCGCCCGGTTGATGGAAACGGAGCGTCTGGCCGCGGTGGGCGAGCTCGTCGCCGGTGTCGCCCACGAGGTGAATAACCCGTTGTCGTCGATCAGCGCCTTCGCCCAGCTCCTGCTCCGCGAAGAAGGACTGACCCCGCAGCAGCGCGAGTCGATCGATGTGATTCGGTCGGAGACCGGACGCGCCAGTCAGGTCGTCCGCGACTTGCTGGCGTTCGCCCGTCGGAGCGCGCCACAGCGCGAGCCGCTCGATCTCAATCAAGTGGTCGAGCGCACGATTCGCCTGCGCAACTATCAGCTCACCTCCAGCGGCATTCACGTCGCGCTGGACCTCTCGCCGGACATTCCCGCGATCCATGGCGATGCCAGACAGCTGCAGCAAGTCGTGCTGAATCTCGTCACCAACGCGATTCAGGCGATGGCGAACATCGGCGGTGGCACGCTCTCGATTGCGACGCGCAGCGATCGCAATCGGGTGGTCCTTGATGTTGCGGACACGGGACCAGGCATCCCACCGGACACCCGCGCGAGGATTTTCGAGCCGTTCTTTACCACGAAACCAGAGGGTGAGGGGACGGGCTTGGGACTGTCCGTCTCGTACGGCATTGTCATCGCGCATGGCGGAACGATTACCCTCGTCGACAGTCCGAGCGGCGCGCGCTTCCTCGTGTCCATTCCGGCGATCAACGAGCGCGCCGAGCGCTATGTGAGTGCCGAAATACCGGTGTATACGGCGCGATCCCCGCTTGCCGGAATGACCGTATTGTTTGTGGACGACGAGGCCACTTTGCGCCACGGATTCGAAGCCTTTGGCAAACTCCGCGGCTTTGGCGTGGTATCTGCGTCCGATGCGGGAGCGGCGTTGCATGTCGTTCGCGAGGGTGAACCGCGCGTCGATGTCGTGGTGACGGACCTCCGCATGCCGGGGGTCGATGGAGTAGGCTTGTATCACTCGCTGGTCGCCGAGCGACCGGGATTGGCCGCGCGGACGGTGTTCATCACCGGCGATGTCGTGACGATGAGCGATCGCATGGTTGATCGGCCGACCTTGACGAAGCCGTTCAGTTTCGAGCGATTGGAGGAGACTCTCGTGGGCGTCCTGTCTGTTGCGGCCGGCGACGACTCCATAGGTTAGGAGATGCCGGAGTTCTTCCCGCGGCGCACCATCGTATGGCGACTCGAACGGACCAATCCGTTCCGGACGCTCACGCTCTCGGCGGCGGAGATGGGTCTCCTCACCGGGATCGTGTTGCGTCTCGTGCGCGCGTTGATCATTCCGCACACGCCGGAATCGACGGCCTGGCTCTACTGGGTGTTCGTCGGTCTCGTGCTGTGCGGCGCCGCGGTGCTGCATCTGTCGAATTACACGGTACGCCACTGGATCTGGCGCGCGCCCGCGTTCGCGGCGTCGGTCGCCGCCGGCGAGGCGCTCACGAGTCTCGTGCTCATCGCCGTGCACCGGGAGCCATTCGGCACCGGCCGCGCGACATTCATCGATTGGCCGCAAATGGCGGTGAACTCGCTCGCCATCACCTCGGCCGTCATCTGCGCCTTCGCCGCACTATTGGCCGTGGTTGTTCAGATCGTGCGGTATCTGCTCCTGCTGAGCGAGCACCGCGCCCACACCGTCGGCGCGATTCATGCTGAGCGTGCACGCGACGAGGAGCAGGCTTAGTTTTCGATCATGGCCCGTGCAACGTGGAAAGGGACGGTCCTCGCCGAGAGCGACCACCCAGAGATCGTCGAAGGCAACGTGTATTTCCCGCCCGATGCCGTGAAGCGGGAGCACGTGCGACAGAGCGGTACCCACACGACGTGCCCGTGGAAGGGCGAGGCGAGCTACTACGACGTCGTCGTGAATGGCGAGACGAACCGCGACGCCGCGTGGTACTATCCGGCGCCGAAGAGCGCTGCCGCCAATATCCTCAACCACGTCGCGTTCTGGCGAGGCGTCACGGTCGAACGTTAGAACGCGGGGATGAACTGGTCCTCGATGTTGATCGTGCCCTTCAACTGAATCAGCGACCGAACCGCGCACTGCTGGATGTGTCCAGGAGTGAAGCGTGACTGGCGGAACCATTCGAGGTATCTGAGCGCCAGCACGCTGCCCGGCGACCGAACGATGCCCACGGTTCCGAGCAGCGGCACGCCCTTTTCGTCGACGACCAGCGCGACCTCGAGCGTGTCCGATTCGCCACGCACCGCGGTCGACAGGGGCCGCATGTGCGTCTTGTTCTCGGGGCGGCTCGCCGCCGCGAACGCGCGCCACCGGGGAAGCCGCACGGAAAACATCGGCACCGCGCCAGCTGCCGAGTCGGTCGACATCGCGAAGGCCAGTCGGATGCCGTTCCCGCTGTGCGGTGGCAACGGCGGAAAGCTCGAGTCTTTCGCGGCGCTCAGGATGCCAGCGATGAGCATCGAGTCGATCGCGAGCGATGACGACGATGCCATCTCCGCGACGTTTTGTGCAGTGCCATTTGGCATGACGGAGAATGCCGCGGTCGTAGCGATCGTGGGTCGGCCCCGCGGGTCGAAGACCACGATCGGTAAGTTCTCCGGAATCGTCATCTTCGCTCGCACCGCCTCGGCCACGATCCCGGCAAACCCCGCCGGTAACGCCAATCGCGTGAACGGATCCGACACGGCGCCGTAGACCGTCGCCGATACCGTGTCCGATGTCGGCGGCAGAAAGGGGCAGATGACGAAATGATTCGTATCGGCCGCCAGCATCGCGGCGCTGAGCAAGAGTGCGATCATATCTTTATCCCCATGCGAGTGCGCGTCCCGGGCAGCACGTCAAACTTAGGCGCCGGATTCGACACGATTGGGCTCGCGGTCAGTCGTTACCTGACCGCGGAGTATCGGGCCGGGGATGGCCCGCTCGCCATCGATCGCCGCGGTACGCTGGCGTCTCTCCAGGGGATGCCCGAAGAGCTGGATCTGTTCGCGCAAGCCATGCGATCGGTGTGTCCCTCGCTGGGCGGGACCCTGGTGCTCGACTCGGAGATTCCCGTCGGCCGTGGCCTCGGGTCGTCCGCCGCCGCAGTCGTCGGTGGCCTGACACTGGGTGCGGCGGTAGCGTCCTCGAACGTTGATGTGTTGCGGACAGCCAGACGTTGGGAGTCGCACCTCGACAACGTCGCCCCATGTCTCCTGGGCGGACTCGTCGCGGTGGTGGAGAACGAGGCCTTCCCACTGGTGCTGGCGCCGGGTATCGCGTTCGCGTACGCCGCGCCGGGTGTGCCGCTGTCGACCGCGCGGGCGCGCGCCGCGCTGCCCTCGACAGTCCCGCATAGCGAGGCGGCGCGCGCCCTCGGTCATTTGGCGGCGCTGATCCGCGGACTCGAGACCGCCGATGTCGCGCTCCTCACACTCGGCCTGTCCGATCGCCTGCACGTCCCGTATCGCTTGCCCCTGATCCCCGGTGGCGCCGAAGTGCGCGAAGCAGGACTCGCTGCCGGTGCGTGGGGAGTCACAGTGTCCGGCGCGGGATCGGGGCTACTGGCGGTGACGGCGCCGGAGAAGGCTGCCAGTGTGGCGGAAGCGATGGCCGCGGCGTTCCGCGAGGCAGCGGGCCCCGAGGGCGTGGTCGCGTTCCCACTCGTCCCGGATTCGCGCGGAGTGACCCTTGACGCCTCGTAGCCGTCCCCGGGATACTTGACGATGATGACTCGCACAGCGCGCACGAGCACGACGACGACCATGACGACGCGGTCCCTCTCCGGGGACGGCGCGACCGGCCGCGACTAGCGCGAAGTCACAAGCCGAATCGAGCCCCCCGGATGATCGGGGGGTTTTTCTTTTTTGGAGACTGATATGTCGAACACCGTTGGCGTCGCGGTCTATGGCCTTGGCACTGTCGGCTCGGCCGCCGTCGAGATCATGCAAGCAGCGGGCAATGGGCGGCTCAGGCTGCGCCATGTCGTCGTGCGCGACAAGGCCCGAAAGCGCGCCATCGACTTCGACCCGGCGCTCTTGACGGACGATTGGTGTCAGCCGTTGCACGACCCGAAGGTCGGTCTCGTGGTCGAGCTCATGGGCGGCGTCGATCCCGCGTCTCGCGTCGTGCGCCGCGCGCTCGAAAGCGGCAAGCACGTCGTCACCGCCAACAAGGCGCTGATCGCGACACACGGTGCGTCGCTGGAAGCGCTCGCCGACGCCTACGGCGTCGCGTTGCGCTATGAGGCCGCCGTTGGCGGCGCGATTCCCTTGATTCACACCCTGCGGGGCACACTCAAAGGCAATCGCATCACCCGGATCCGCGGGATACTGAACGGCACCACGAACTTCATCCTGACGAGAATGTCAGCCGACGGGATGCCGTTCGAGGACGCGTTGCGCGAAGCGCAGCGTCGTGGTTTCGCGGAGGCGGATCCCAGCGCCGACGTCTCGGGCTTGGATGCAGCCCAAAAGCTGGTCATCCTGGCGCGGCACGCGTTCGGCTACTGGGTCCCCGTCGAGTGTGTCGGGCGCACGGGAATCGAGGATGTCCGGCCCGAGCAAGGAGAAGTATTTAAGTTGATCGCCGAGGCCGTCCTCACGGACGGCAGCCTGCGGCTTCGCGTAGGGCCGCAACGCCTGGCCTCGACGGATCCCATGGCTCACGTGAACGACGAGAACAACGCGGTGCTCATTGAAGGTGACTTCGCCGGCTCGCTTACGTTCATCGGCCGGGGCGCCGGAGCGCTCCCCACCGGGTCGGCAGTCTATGACGATATCGTCGCCGCAATCTGTTAGAGGGGTATTAGAACGCTGGCGTGCGTATTTGCCCGTCACGTCGGCGACGCCAGCGCTGACGTTAGGGGAAGGCGACACGCCGCTCTTGGCGACTCCGCGACTCGCCGCCTGGGTCGGCGTCGACGAGCTCTATGTGAAGTTCGAAGGGATGAATCCCACGGCCTCGTTCAAAGACCGCGGGATGGTCGTCGCGGTGGCCAAGGCCGTCGAGCGCGGCGCCCACACGGTCATTTGCGCCTCTACCGGCAATACCGCCGCCAGCGCGGCCGCCTACGCCGCCCGCGCGGGACTCGCCGCCATCGTATTGCTGCCTGGCGGGAAAGTGGCCATGGCCAAAGTCGCCCAGGCCCTGGCGTATGGCGCCCGGGCGATCGCGCTCGATGGCAGCTTCGACGCCGCCCTGGATGTCGCCCGAGAGCTGGTCGCTCGGCACCCGGTGGCCCTCGTGAACTCGGTCAACCCGGACCGCATCGCGGGCCAGGCCACAGCCGCCTACGAGATCTGCGACGTCCTGGGCCGCGCGCCTGACGTGTTAGCGTTGCCGGTTGGCAACGGCGGGAATATCACGGCCTACTGGGCGGGATTCCGCCGGTATCAATCGGGCCTTCCGCGGATCATCGGCGGACAAGCGGCGGGCGCCGCGCCGCTCGTCCACGGCGCCCCGGTCGAGCACCCGGAGACGATCGCCAGCGCGATCCGCATCGGACGTCCGGCCAGTTGGGACACGGCCGTGGCGGCGGCCCGCGAGTCCGGCGGCGCCTTTCGCGCGATCACCGATGAGGCCATCCTGTTAGCCTATCGCCAGGTTGCCCAACTCGAGGGGATCTTCTGCGAGCCTTCCTCGGCTGCCGGTATTGCCGCGTTGCGCGCGAGCGTGGCGGACGGTCAGACAAAGGCCGCGAGCAGCTGCGTCTGCGTCTGCACGGGGCACGGCCTCAAAGACGCCCAACAGGCGCCGGGCGCCGATGGAATCACACTATTATCCGCGTCCGCGGATGCGGTGACAAACGCTCTGAACTGGTAAGGGGGAACGATGGACGTACGCGTAGTGCGGTTTCTAGGCATTGCGGGTCTCAGCGCGTTCCTGGCCAGTTGCGGCGGGTCGCCGACCACACCGGCCAATAACGCGGCGATCAGCCTGGCCACCACGACAGTGTCGTTCGGCGCTCAGGTTGGCAGCGGCAATCCGACCGCGCAAACCGTGAACGTCACGAACAGCGGCACGGGGACGCTGTCCGGGTTGACCGTCGGGACGATTGCCTACGGCGCCGGCGCGTCGGGATGGCTCAGCGCGAGCCTCAACGGCTCGAGCGCCCCGGCGACGATCACCCTCAACGCGACGACCGGATCGCTGGCCGCGGGGAGCTACAGCGCGACGATCCCGATCACGGCAACCGCAACGAACAGCCCGGCGAGCCTCAAGGTCACGTTCGCCATCTTCCCGCCCGCGGGCAGCACGACGCTCGCCGTAGGGCAGGACACCACATTCCTCTCGACGCCCGTCATCGCGACGAACCTGGTGCTGCAACCGGGTCAGCAGTATCTCATCACCGTCGTCAATACGGACACGAGCGCCGCGGCCAACGAAGACTTCACGCTGTTCGGCTCGATGACGAGCACCCAGCGCGTGCACCTGGCGTCTCGCGCGCCCCTGCGGCGCTCCCAAGCGGCGCCGAAGCATGCGCCCATCTACAACGCCGGGCCCGCCGTCAAACGCTTCCTGGCGCTTCGCAAGCGCCAAGCGAACCACCTGGCGATGCTCGACCACAACACGGCCGTCTTCCAGCGGTACGCACGCTCGGGTCGCGCGGCGCCCGCATCGGGTGCGACCGTTCCGCGGCCCAGCTTCTCGATCTCGCAGACGGTCGGCACCGTCAACAAGGTCTATATCGCCGCCTCCTTCGGGGCGAGCTGCACCGGCGTCGACTCGATCGGTGCCCGCACGGTCGCCGTTGGCCAACACATCATCGTGCTCGCCGACACGAACACGACGAAGTGGCCGTCGGCCCAGCGCGATTCGGCCTTCTATCAGACATTCGCGAACGAGTACGACGCGGTCACGTTCCCGCACATCAACACCTACATCGGCAACCCGCTCGCCTACGACAGTCACCTGTCGAACATTGGCAAGATCACCGTCGTGATCTCGCCGGTGCTGAACAACTTCGGCGGCGGCATCGTGGCGTTCGTCAACGGCTGCGACTTCTTCCCCTTCGACGGGAACCTGAACGATCCCAACAACGCGGACCTCGGAAATCAGACCGAGGTGTTCTACTACTGGGCGCCGGACTCGGCGAGCGGTTGGACCGGGAAGGCGTGGGAAGATTTGATGCGCGGGACCGCCGCGCACGAGTCGAAGCACATCGTCTCGTACACCGACCGCATCATCAACAATGGCCTGCAGTACTTCGAGCAGCGATGGCTCGAGGAGGGCCTCGCCCAGGTGTCGGCCGAGATCTGGGAGCGGCACTACAACAGCACGACCTGGAAGGGGCACGCGAA